>ULVX01013904.1_pt1 | contig 107224 bp, 109 predicted proteins | sample 1959811 | NCBI WGS metagenome assembly ULVX01 (sample SAMEA4835797, study PRJEB28245) | human gut metagenome | biome: gut microbiome; material: fecal sample | place: Denmark | collected 2008
GTCCTTACGAAAAGGTATAGGCTTTTGTCAACAATCTGAGAGATGGAAAATTCCATCTCTTTCTTTTATCCTTTTACTTCAATAGTAGAACCATCCGGTCCTGGTGTGTTTTTCAAGTAATCAATGATTTCCTCACGCTTATCCGCTTTACAAGGTTTACAAGCAATATGATCCATATCACCTGAAACCAAGGCTTCAGCCATACCGCTACATCCAGGGAATCCACAACCACCACAGTTATAACCAGGTAGTAATGATGTTACTTTTTCAACACGTACATCTGCTTCTACTTTTAAATATTTGTCGGCAACACCTAGACCTAAGCCAAGCACTGCACCAAGTACAAGCATCATAATTACGGCTACGATTACCATATTTATTCTCCCTTCACTTGATTGTGAGCTGGATTGTTAGTGCACGCAAAATCTTTACATCCATCACAATCCGCTTTTAAATCTTCACACCCCTCTGGTTTGGGTGTTTTTTTATTCATTAAATACAAAACAATATAGATAGCGACTAATGCGCCAAAAAACAATATTGCCAATAAATATCTCATTATACAATTCCTGTAAAGCAAGAGAATGCCATAGCCATGATGGCAGCTACAATCAAGGCGATTGGATTACCAACGAAGGCATTTGGAACTTCACTTTGTTCTAATCTTTCACGAATTGTTGAGAAAATGAATAATACAAGGGCAAATCCTAATGGAGTACCAATTGAGTATACTAACATTTGTGCAAAATTATAACTATTTGAGATATTTACTAAACATACATTTAATACAACACAGTTTGTTGTGATCAAAGGTAAGTAAACACCTAAAGATTTATAAAGAGCAGGACTTGTCTTTTTAATAAACATTTCTGTCAACTGAACTAAAGAGGCAATTACTAAGATAAATGTAATCAAATCCATAAATTCAAGTTGTAAAGGTACAAGTACTAAATAATAAAGTGCATATGTAACCAATGCAGCAACAACGATAACGAAGACAACGGCCACACCCATACCAATTGCTGAGCTTTTCTTTTTAGAAACACCCATGAATGGACACATACCTAAGAATTGAGTTAAGATAACGTTATTTACTAATACACTCGTTACTAAAAGTGCCATTAATTCACCCATCTTACTTTTCCTCCTTTGTTGCAGCTTCTTCCTTTGCTGTTACATGTTGTTTATAAGCACCAACAGCGGCTGCTAAAACCGCAAATGTAATGAAAGCTCCAACACTAGATCCAAAGATACTAATTGTGAAGTTTTCAGGAATAATGTGTAAGTTCAACCAAACTTGCGCTTCATTAAATGGGTTTACCACTTTAATTCCACCTGTCGAAATCAATTCACGAATAAATGACATCGCAAGTACTGCCAAAGTATATCCAAGACCCATTCCTAAACCATCAAGAGCTGAATCCAAAATTCCATTTTTACTAGCGAAAGCTTCCGCACGACCCAAGATGATACAGTTAACTACGATCAATGGAATAAATACACCTAAGCTTGTATTTAAACTTGGCGCATAAGCTTGAATCAACATTTGAATGATCTTAACCAAAGTTGCGATAATAACAATATAAACTGGAATACGAATTTCATCTGGCGTAATTTTACGAACACATGAAATGATTACGTTTGACATGATCAAAACGATAATAACACTAACACCCATACCAATCGCATTATTTACAGTTGTAGTAATGGCTAGTGTCGAACAAATTCCTAAGAATAATGAGAATACTGGGTTATCTTTAATTAAACCCGCTTTAAAGTTTTCAAAACGATTCATCTAGATAACCTCCTTACTTTAATTGATCGACAAGTTTTGCCGCTTCATGAATACCACTAACAACAGGACCAGAAGAAACAGTTGCACCAGAAATTGTATCCAATTGTCCAGTTGCATCTTTTCCTTCTAAAGATTTCTTAAATGGAGCTTCCGTTACTTGAGATCCTAGACCTTTTGTATCTCCATTACTAATGGCATTGTATTTATCAATTTTCTTTGAATCTTTATCAATAGATACTAAGAATACAGTTCCATCCTTATATCCACTAACACTCATGTTAAAAATATAAACATTTTTATATTCATAAACCTTTTGAACGGTTTTTGAATCCAAAGTTTTATTCACTAATTTAAAATCATTTGAATTTGCATCTGGATACATAGCTAATAATGATTCTTTTTCTTGTCTTTCGTTATTTTCAGCAATAACTGGAGCTGTCATTTGATTTGCGAATGCTAAGGCACCACCAGCAACAGCACTTACAATAGCCAAGAATAAACCTAAATGTACGATCTTGTTCATAGAGTTACCTCCATCGTTTCAACAACAGCTGCTGTTTCAGGGATAGTATCTACCTTTTGAATAGAGCTAGCTGCATAGAAACTAATAGCTAAACCAATCAATGCTAAACAAGCACAAACAATTCTAGATTTCTTAACCAATTCTAATTGTTTACCATCGAAACATGACTCGATCCATGGAGTAAACATATTCATCAATAAGATGGAATATAAACATCCTTCTGGAAGATTGGCTTTTAAACGAATCAATGTAGTTATTATAGCTGCACCCATTGCGAATACAACACGTCCACTTGCACTTGTTGGACTTGTTACTGGATCGGTTAACATAAATACAGCACCAAAAATAACACCACCCGTTAACAAGTGTAATAATGGATACCAAATAAAGGCTGGAATACCATTGTATGAATCAATTCCTGTAATCAAAGCTACAACAGCCGTTAGTACAAAAATCGTTCCTAAATAGACAACGGGAACTCTCCAGTCAATGATTTGACGAACCGCAAGCACAACACCAATAATCAAAATTAAGATAGAGAATGTTTCACCAATAGAACCAGGATATGTTCCTAAAGCTAGACCTGCAAATCCTCCATATTGTGATAAAAATGAATCTAATACAGTAGCATTTGCTGGTAGCCAATGATAAGCACTCGCAATCACAGTAGTTGGTGTTGCTTGTGAAATAAGTCCAACACTCACACCTGTAAATGCCTGTAAAATAACAGCACGACCTACAGCTGCAGGGTTAAAGATATTTTGTCCAAAACCACCAAATAATAATTTCGCAAGTACAATTGCGAATACTGTCGCAATAATAACTGCATAACAAGACATGTTAACAGGTACCATCAAAGTTAAAATGATAGCTGTTACCCATCCAAATGAGCTCTTTAAGAAAGTTTTAATATCTTTCTTCATAATCTTTGCGAAGATGGATTCGCAAACAAATGTAGTAATTAAAGAACAAGCTAATAAAAGAACACAATGTAAAGCAGCATCAGTACCCCATGCAGATGCATAGTAAATTACGGCTGCTACAAACACAACTAATAAACTTAAAGATAATTCTTTCATGATACGTTGTGTTGACAAGTTATTCTTAATGCTTGGACTTACATGAAAAGTAAATTTCATTTGAATCCTCCCTACTTTTTCTTAAGCATAACAATACGTTTTGCCTTACGAACATTTTCAGTTACATCGATATGAGAAGGACAAATATAAGTACACATTCCACATTCGATACAACTCATAACACCACGTTTTGACATTTCGTCCACGTCATTTGCCTTCAATGCAGCTGTAATTCTTACAGGCTGTAAACCACTTGGACAATGATCACTACATTTACCACAACGTAAACAGGCGATCGCATCATCATTTGCAGCTGGAAGTACAGTTAATGCATTCATAGCACGATCAACGACAAACATATCATTGACAATGGTTTTACCCATCATAGGTCCACCAGAAATCAAGCGAACTGTATCTTGTGTATATCCACCACAAGCTTCAATGATCTCACTTACAGGCATACCAACTGGTACACATACATTGTGTGGATCTTTTACACATTCACCACTCACTGTTAAATTCTTTTGTGTGATGGCTTCCCCTTTTTCAAAGGCTTTCGCAATCGCAATGGCACTTGAAGCATTTCCAATGATAGCACCAGCTTCAGCAGGTAATCCACCATATTCTTTATGTAATACTTCACGTACTAAAACACGTTCCCAACCCATTGGGTAAACATCAGGGACTGGATATACCTCAACACCAGCCGCATCTGTCAATGCAGATTTCACTTTTTCAATTAAATCCGGGTGAGATTCTTTGATACAAATGTAAACCGTTTTAGCTTCAGCCATCTTCTTCATGATTTTAGCACCTGTAACTAAATCTTGGGCATCATCCATAACAGAGCGGTAATCGGCTGTAATATAAGGCTCACATTCTACGGCATTGATCAATACATAATCAACTCCATCTGGTTTCATATATTTTACATAGGTTGGAAAACCAGCTCCACCTAAACCAACAATACCTGCATTTTTTACAAAATCAACACACTCTTCTCTTGTAGCACTTTGCCAGTCTAATGGTGCGAATGATTGAACTTTGGTTTGTTTAAAATCGCATTCAATCACCATGTGATTTTGTGGACGCAAAGAATTGTGCATACGTTTAACAATTCCTTTATAAGTTCCAGAAACACTTGAATAAATTGGCACATAAAAACCTGACTTTGTTTCAGCCAGTTTTGTTCCAACGGATACAGTATCTCCCTCTTGAACAAGAATATCAAAATCTAAAGTACGTCCTGCTACTAAAGGAATATAAACTTCCTTTTTAGGCATAAGATGTAATAATTCAGACTTTTCTGTCAATTCTTTTTTACCAGGGATATGCTGTCTCATCGGTCCTAAAAATAGTGACATATAAATCCTACCTCCCATTTATACTTTCTAATCATAGGCCTTTTTTTTCACAAGTTCAAGAATTTTTTGACAATTTCCCATAATTTAGGTAAGTACTTACATTTACATTAAACTCAATTCATCATATAATACTTTTATGCAAAAAAATAAATCTATATTATCATGGCTTGTCTTATCGATTTGTTTTCTAATCTTTATAAGTTCTGTCATATTCTTCGTTCAAAACAAAGACAATGAAACAACAGAAAACCTCAATGTTACATTAACAGATGTTGGCTTTGACACGCCCATCACTCTAAATTGCTCATGTTCACAAGCAGATTTTGCGAAATATACAAAAATCTTACGAAAGACATTTAAAGAAAACAACAAACGATTCGACCAATACCATGCCTATAAAAATATGAATAACCTTTATACTTTGAATCATGAAGCTTATGATCATCCGATTCAAATGGATGAAACCTTTATAGATTGTTTAAAACTAGCCATGAAGATGCAATCAAAAAACTCGCAATTTGATATCAGCCAAGGAGCCCTATTAAATTTATGGCATGATGCAAGAGAAAATACACAAGTTCCACCTAGTGATGACAAGATTCAAGAAGCCTTAAAACATATTGATCTAAAGAATATTCAAATTAATAAAAATGAAGTATCCTATTTGGATTCTGAATTATCCATTGATCTAGGTGCCATTGCCAAAGGATATACCTCTCAACTTGCCAAAGAAGCATTAAATAAAGCCGGCCTAACCAATGGATATATCAATGCCGGTGGTAACGTTGTCTTACTTGGCGAAAAAGAAGATGGATCCAATTGGAAGATTGGTATTCAAAGTCCAGATTCCAGTGATGCTCTAGTTCAATATGAAACAAAAAAAGCCACTTGTTTAGTTACAAGTGGAGATTACCAAAGATATTTTACATATAAACATAAAAAGTATTCCCATATTATTGATCCTAAAACCGGTTATCCTGCAAACTATGTTCGAAGTGTAACCGTCATCACAAACGATTCAGGCAAAGCCGATGCCTTAAGTACAACATTATTCTGTATGAGTGTAGAAGATGGAAAGAAATATCTATCGACTCTTGATTATGATGTACAAGCGATATGGATCGTAGATAAAGATAGCGATGTTTCATCGGATTTAGAAACAAAAGATTATAAAATCATCACAACCGATAAAATAAAAAACAGAGTAACTCTTGCCGATTAGAGTTACTCTTTTCATTTACATATTAATCATGTAATACGTGGTTACAACGATCACACAATCCATCTTCATTATCAGATTCAGTGTAGTTCCAGCAACGAGGACATACATGACCTGTAGCCTTTTCTACTTTAACCTGACAAACTTCGAATTGTTCTAATTCATCACTTGTGAATGTTACTTTAGATACAATAAACCATTGTGCTACATTACTTAATACACGATCCATGATTTCTTTTTGTGCATCACTTACATGTAATACAACATGTGCTTCTAGTGATTTACCAATTAAACCTTGAGCACGAGCATTTTCTAATGCTTTAAAGACATCTTTACGAACTTTGAATAATGATTCCATATCCGCTTTGATCTTTTCAACATCAAAATCCAATTCTAGATCTTTGAATGTAGTTAAGTGGATACTTTCTGCATCAAAGTGCATGTAGTCATTTACTTCTTCACAAGTATGAGCCAAGATTGGAGCCCACAATTTAGTCATTACTTCAACGGCATTATAAAGTACAGTTTGAACTTGACGACGAACTGGTGCATCTTCTTTTTCAATATAAAGAATATCCTTCGTGTAATCTAAGTAATAAGCTGATAATTCGTTTGTCATTAAGTTTGTCAAATATGTAACAACATCGGAGAAACGATATTCATTATAAGCTTTTCTACAGTAATCTACAGCATCCTTTAATTCGGTTAAAATATATTGATCCAATTCACTCAATTCATTGAAGTTTACACAATCTTTGGCAGTAAATTTTTGATCATCTAAGTTTGCCATTAAGAAACGCAATGTATTACGTACCTTACGATAGTTTTCACTCACTTGTTTCAAGATCTTTTGACCCATTGAAACATCCGCTTGATAATCTACACTACAAGCCCATAAACGTAAGATATCTGCACCATATTTTTTAGTGATTTCACTAGGTGCAACGGCATTCCATTGTGATTTAGACATCTTAACGCCCTTTTCATCCATAACGAAACCATGTGATAAAACTTGTTTATATGGAGCTTTACCATGAACGGCAGTACCAACAATCAAACTAGAGTTGAACCATCCACGATATTGGTCACTACCTTCAAAATATAAATCTGCAGGATAGCCTAGGCCACGATCCATCATAGCTCCAGTATGACTTGATCCTGAGTCAAACCAAACATCCATAGTATCCGTTTCTTTACGGAAGATACCATTTGGAGAATGTTCATTTGTATATCCTTCTGGTAACAAATCTTTAACATCTCTTTCAAACCAAACGTTTGATCCATATTCACCAACTAATTTGGCAACATGATCAAAGATGGCTTGATCCATGATTGGAGTATCATCTTCTCCATAAATAATTGGAATTGGAACACCCCAAGCACGTTGACGAGAAATACACCAGTCATTACGATCGGCAATCATATTGTGCATACGTTGTTCACCCCAGGCAGGTACCCAAGATACAGAGTGAATTTGTTCTAATAATTCATCACGAATTTGATCAATTGACGCAAACCATTGTGTTGTAGCACGGAAAATAATTGGCTTTTTAGTACGCCAGTCATGTGGGTATGAGTGCGTGATGAATTGAAGTTTTAATAATACACCCAATTCATCTAATTTTTGAGTGACTGTTTTGTTGGCATCTTCCACATATTGACCAGCAAGCCATTCGCCAACATCATCCATCATGCAACCTTGTGCATCCACGTTACAATATACTGGTAAACCATATTTCATACCAATATTAAAGTCATCTACACCAAATCCAGGTGCTGTATGAACACATCCAGTACCAGCATCGGCTGTTACGTGATCACCACACATCAATAGACTTTCTCTTTCTGGATACAATGGGTGAGTACAAGTAATATATTCGAATTCTTTACCTTTGAAAGTTTTTAAAACATCGCGCTTTTCAACTTCGAACTTATCACACAATTCTTCAACCATGCTTGAAAGCATAATCAATTTACCCTTTTCTGTATCCACTAATGAATAATCAAAATCAGGGTTCACACTGATTCCTAAGTTTGCAGGAATAGTCCAAGGTGTTGTTGTCCAAATAACGAAGTTGCAATCTGTATCTAATACGCCTTTTCCGTCTTTAACAGCAAATTTAACATAAATTGTTGGACTCTTAACATCTTTATATTCAACTTCTGCCTCCGCTAAAGCGGATTCACTACTTGGTGACCAATAAACCGGTTTTAATCCTTTGTAGATCAAACCTTTCATAGCCATCTTTCCAAAGATTTCGATTTGGTGTTTTTCAAAACCCTTTTGAAGAGTGATATAAGGATGATCATAATCTCCAATTGATCCTAAGCTTAAGAATCCTGCTTTTTGATTAGCTACTTGCTTTAAAGCATAGTCATAACAGATTTTTCTAAATTCAGCAATTCCCATTTTCTTACGGTCATAGCCCAATTTAGTAACTGCAGTTTCAATTGGTAAACCATGAGTATCCCATCCTGGAATATATGGTGTTTTGTATCCTTCCATAAAGTGAGATTTTACAATTACATCTTTTAACACTTTATTTAAGGCATGTCCTAAGTGGATATCCCCATTGGCATAAGGAGGACCATCATGTAACACAAATGATTCTGCTCCTTCTCTTCTTTCTAACATCTTTTCATACAATTTTTCATCTTGCCAGCGTTTTTGGAAACCAGGCTCTTTTTTAGTCAAATTTCCACGCATTTCAAATGCCGTTTTAGGCATATGAAGAGTTTCTTTGTAGTCCATACTTTATCTCCTTTTCAAAATAAAAAAACGCCCTTAAAAAAGGACGTAATAAACACGCGGTACCACCTTACTTCATAGTTTTCACTATGCACTTTCATGAGATAACGGTTCACCCGGATCAAACTACTGTAATTTCGTAAGATCAGCTCAAAAGGGATACCTAAATTCTTATTCATACAATGTTTCACCAAAAACTTCATTGCTCTCTACAATCATAACGAATAAAGGCGTGTCTTTATCTTAGCTAGATATATTGATCAAAGTTCAAAACAAGTCTTCCCTTTTTTGTGGTTGAAACAACCTCTTTAAACTGAAATCGACCCGTTTTTCTGATTGACACGAAATCATTATTGCACAATTGTAAATTTTGTTCAAGTACCACATCATTAACTTTCACAAATCCTGCATGAATCTTTTTTAATGCTTCACTTCTAGAACAATGTGACAATTGCGCAACAACACTATCTAAACGTAAACTGCTGCACATAACACGTATTTCTTGTTTATTATTTTTTATGATTTCATAATCCAAACATACTTCAAAATGAACTGTACACTTACCAATCTGCGTACAATTATCGATAATATATTTTGAAATCTTTTCCTTACAAAATATATACAGATCATCTTCTTGTACAATCAAATCTCCGATGACACTTCTTTCAATACCCGAATGCATTAAACAACCTAATAAATCAGAATGTGTCAATGTTTTGAATTTTGAATTGTATGTGGCATGAAGACAGACACAATCACTAAAACCTTCATAGCCTTCCGGTATAAAACATGCGATCTTTCTTTCTGCATTCTCGTACCCACCATCAAAAACGACACATATATTTTTAGGAACCATGTTTTGAAGAATGGCTTGTTCAGAAATCGTTAAAAAATAGGTCATGATTAGCCTATTTTGTTTTTGAAAGATACGAATTTGATCTTTCATCTGCGAAATAAACACCTCATGACCTACCATAAATGAGCTCATTAAAAGTAATTATTAGTCTTCATCTTCGAAGTCATCAGGACTTCCTAATGAAATAGTTCCTTGTACACCAATTTCAGCTGGAGAACATAAAATTACGTTCTGACCAATTTTCTGAATTTTACCATCAAGTGCATAAACAACACCTGTTAAAAAATCAATAGTACGTTGTGCATAGTCACGATCTAGCTTATGTAAGTTAACTACAACAGCACGACCTTCTTTTAAACGTTGTCCTACTTCTTCAGCTTCTCCAAAGCTTCTTGGTTCAAACAATACCATTTTTGTATTCGAATTCAAAGAAGTTGCGTTCGTACGAGCTTTTGGTCTCTCGTAACGACTTTGAGGTTCTACTTCTTCTACCTTTTCAGCTTGTGGTGCTTCTTGATAATCGTCTTCTTCTTCGATTGGAGCAACGAAGTCTTTTACTTTATCCATAAATCCCATGGGAAAAACCTCCTTAACGAACATAATTATAGCACAAAGAATAACTTATTCAAACTTATATTCTTTTTTTTATTTCCAATTAAAAGACATGCCAATTTGACATGCCTTTTTACATATTATTCAGTTTCAATTAATCCGTATCCACCATCATGACGTTTGTAGCAAACGGCAATTTTGTTTGTTTCATCATCTGTATAAATGAAGAAATCATGTCCTAATAATTCCATCTTCATAATAGCTTCATCCAAGCTCATTTCTTTTGGAACGATTGATTTAGTACGAACAACTTCATCATCATCTACTTCTTCATCATTAAATAATTCATGATCTAAGAAAGCTTCGGCAAGTGATTCTTTATTTTTACGTGTTAAACGTGTTTTTGTTCTACGAATTTGATCTTCCAATTTATCTACAGCAAGATCGATAGCTGCATATAAATCATCGTCTACAACCTCCGCACGAAGAATCGCATAACGCGTTGGGATTGTAACTTCAATTTTTTGTTTTGTAGGATATGTACGAACTAAAACGTTAGCTACATCATCCTCACTAATAATGAAGTACTTTGTTAAAACATCTAATTTTTTATGGATCTTATCTGAGATTCCTTCAGTGACTGTGATGTTTTTTCCTACAATATTGACTTTCATATTATGTACCTCCTATATGATTTCTATTGCTACTTAGATTATAACACTTTTATTTTGTTTTACACTTTTCGACAAGAAATGACAAAAATATAACCAACTTTGCCAAGGAGGTTGACAAGTAAAATGTAACTATTTTCAGAAAATAACTTGCACATTTTCAAGGATTAAGCTATAGTATACACAGGTGATTAACATGAACATTCAATCTACATATTTTTACTTTTACTTTAGATAGCCCTAATAGAACCAATCAAAACAGAATGGTATTTTTATTAGGGCTTTTAAGCATTAACAATTCGAACGGTTAATGCTTTTTTGTTACTCACAAATGGAAAGAAGGATATTACTATGATTATTACTTTAAAGAAAAATGCACCAAAACACGATGTCGACAAATTAATTCACAAATTCGAAGGAATGAATCTTCAAGTCACAATGATCCAAGGCGATAACTACAATGTCTTTGGTTTAGTTGGAGATACAAGTATCGTCGATGAAAAAAGCGTTATGGCAAACCCCATTGTATATAACGTACAACGTGTTGCTCAGCCTTATAAATTAGCCAATCGTATGTTCCATCCAGAAGATACCATTGTAGATGTAAATGGAATTAAAATCGGTGGTAAAAAAATTGCCATGATTGCAGGCCCATGTTCCGTAGAGGGTGAAGATCAAATATGTCGTATTGCCAAAGAAGTTAAACAAGCAGGAGCCGATATGTTAAGAGGTGGCGCTTATAAACCAAGAACAAGTCCATACGCTTTCCAAGGTATGGGTACAGCTGGAATCATGGCCATGGTAAAAGCTAGACAAGAAACAAAACTTCCTATTGTATCTGAACTTATGAGTGCAGAACATTTGGATGAATTCGTTGAAAATGTAGATATCATTCAGATTGGTGCTCGTAATATGCAAAACTTTGACTTATTAAAAGCTGTGGGAAAAACAAAAAAACCAATCTTATTAAAACGCGGTATGAGTGCTACGATTCAAGAATGGATCATGGCAGCTGAATATATTATGTCCGAAGGAAATCCAAATGTCATCTTCTGTGAACGTGGTATTCGTACTTTTGAAACCTATACACGTAATACATTAGATTTAAGTGTTGTACCCATTATTAAAGAAAGAACACACTTACCTATTATCATTGATCCAAGTCATGCAGCTGGAGATTATAAATTAATTGAATCTTTATCTTTAGCCGCTATTGCAGCTGGAGCAGATGGATTGATCATTGAAGTGCATGATGATCCAGAAAATGCATGGAGTGATGGAGCCCAAAGCTTAAAACCTAAACGCTATGCCGAACTTGTTAAAAAAGGTAAAGCCATTGCCAAAGTAGTTGGTAGAGAACTATAAGAAACTGCACACGCAGTTTCTTTTTATGTTACAATGCTTTGGGTGATACAATGAATAATCCTTATCCTTATTCAAATGACAATAAAAGATACCAAACAATCAATTACTATTTTCGTAATACATACCATCAAAAAGTGGCTAAGATTCCATTGAATGCAGGTTTTACCTGTCCAAATCGCGATGGAACAAAAGGAAGCGGTGGATGTACTTTCTGTTCCAGTATGGGCTCAGGCGATAGTATTCTATGTTTTGATGATTCGTTGCAGAAACAATATCAAGAAGGCTTAAAGCGCATGCAAAATAAGTGGCCAGATTGTATTGGGTTTGCCTACTTTCAAAGCTATTCCAATACATATGCCCCACTTGAAACCTTAAAAAAAGTATATGATCCATTCTTTAAAAATCCAGATATTTGTGGAGTTGCGATTGCGACTCGTGCCGATTGTTTAAATGATGAAATTATAGACTATTTAAATAGTCAAAATAAAGAAGTCTGGCTAGAACTCGGCCTTCAAAGTGTACATGAAGACACAATGGAAAAGTGTAATCGTAAACATAGTACAAAAATTGTGTTTGATTGGTTAGACAAATTAAAATCGACAAACATCAAAACATGTGTACATATTATAAATGGTTTACCTAATGAAACAAAATCCGATATGTTAGAAACGGTTAAACAGATTTCAAAACATCCTATAGATGCGATTAAGATCCATATGCTGCATTTAATCGAGGGCACACAAATGGCAAAAGAATATAAAGAACATCCATTTCATATTCTAACTTTAGAAGAGTATGTCGATATTGTAGTGGATCAATTGGAATTATTACCACAAGAAGTTATCATTGAACGATTAACAGGGGATGGTATTGCGAAAGATTTGATTGAACCAAAATGGACAATCAAAAAAACGATTGTGACAAATGAAATTGATAAGTTAATGGTAAAAAGAAATACGTGGCAAGGCAAAAATGTCTAACCACGTATTTTTATTTTTATTTCAAATTTAAACAATAATATCTTTTCTTACCACGACGAATGATTACATAGTTTGATACATAGGCTTGCGTAGAATCAATAACTAATGTTTCATCATTGACTTTGACACCATTTAAGCTAATGGAATTTCCTTTGATCCATTCTCTAGCTTCACGACGACTCGAAGCAATCTTAGCCTCCACTAAGACATCAATTAAAGACTTTCCAGCTTCTTGATCAACTTTATCCATATTTCTAACCGCATCCAAACGTTGTTGTTCATCCAAATCATTTAATTGACCTCTAAATAAGGCATTTGTGATTTTTAAAGCTGATTCTAAACCTTCTTCACCATGTAAATCACGAACCACTTCTTCTGCCAATTTCTTTTGAGCTTCACGTCTTCCAGCATCTTCCTTTAAAGATACTTCTAAAGCATCAATTTCTTCTTTTGTTAAGAATGTTAATTTCTTTAAATATTCAATAACCTTTGAATCATCTGTATTAAACAAGAATTGGTATAGTTCATAAGGAGATGTCTTTTTAGGATCCAACCAAACAGTTCCCGTTTCACTCTTACCAAATTTAGTTCCATCTGCCTTTGTGATGAGTGGCATTGTTAAGCCATAACATTTTACATCGGCACCACATTTTTTACGAATCAATTCCAAACCAGAAGTGATATTTCCCCATTGATCCTGTCCACCAATCTGCATTGTACAACCTCTTGTTTGGTAAAGATTTAAGAAGTCTAACGATTGAAGGATCATATATGAAAATTCTGTATAACTGATTCCTGAATCCAAACGTTTTTTTACTGTTTCTTTATTCAGCATATAATTCACATTGAATAATTTTCCATAATCACGTAAGAAATCAATGATCGTGATGTCTTTTGTCCAATCTAAGTTATTTACCATGTCGAAGCCCCATAATTTAGAGATTTGTGCATGTAATGCATCATAATTTGACTTTAATACTTCACTAGTCAACATACTTCTTTCTCCAGTAGCCTTTGGATCACCGATAAATCCAGTCGCTCCACCAACCAACATAATTGGGTGGTGTCCATGTTTTTCTAAACGTTTGGCCATCAACAATGATGAATAGTGTCCAATGTGTAAACTATCCGCTGTTGGATCTGTACCAATATAAAATGTGACTTCCCCATTATTAATAACATCTTCCACTTCTTCACTTGTGACGTTGTCAACTAAACCACGCCATTTCAATTCTTCAAATAATTCCATTTTGTCCTCCCTGAAAATAAAAAAAATCGCCCAATAAGGACGATTTGATCGCGGTACCACCTTACTTCATACAAAAATATTTTTTGTATGCACTTAAACCTTTAACGCAGGTATACGTCAAAATTGAAGCTCCAAGGTGTATTCCACAGGTCTATTTGAAACTTTACACCAGCCAGTTTCTCTCTAAGAAATAGATAATCTGTGTACTCTTTCTTATCATAGCAAATTTATTATATCGAATCTAGAAACTAAACTCAACAAATATGTTTTAAATTGTTATAAATTTTAAAAATGAATGGTTTACATGGAAGGATAAAGTTTCCGATATACTCGTGTACGATCGCATTAAATCCACGTTTGAAATCAAAAACACCATAACCTTCTTTACCCGGTTCAAAATAACCGCTGATACCATAGAAATTATAGAAGTCATAGCCCTCTTTAATCGCTTCTTGAATCATATGCCAATGAATCGCATAAGGCCCTCTAAAATCTCTTTGTTCATAATTGCTAGAACCAACAAGATATACGATTTCATGACCATATTTAATGAATAAACAACACGCAAGAGGTACTTCTTTACCATATGTATCTTTTAATTCTTGGATATGCGAAATTTTCTTTTCTAAAGAATCAAGATATGTTTCATCCGTCTTTAAACGCTTTTCCTTTTTCTCATTTCCCGGATTTTTTTCTAAGAAAACCTTTGTCTTTTCAATACTTGTCAAAGTCGTATTGTATTCTTTCTTGATTTTTTGTTCATATTCATCTAAATCCAAATAAGATAAGAGTGTTTCAACATGATCTTCCCCATAAAATCTATATAAGTTTTTAAAATAATCTAAACTCATGGCTTCAAAATCTTGTCGTGCACTCGTTTCCTTTTCCATAGAATCTAAAATATGAAGTTGATCCACATTTAATTTTCGAATATGCACATTATACTTTTGGGCCGTTCTTGTATTTCTTCTTGTAGCACTTGAAAATGCATTAAAGATTTCATCACTCGTTTTACCTCTTAAATCAATAGAGGAACAAAAACGACATTCCTTCGATAAATCATATCCTTGCTTTAAAGGAAGTTGTAAAAATCCAGCTGATTTTAAATTATCTACAACATCATAATTATGAAAACCATTCTCGACAACATTTCCATCTTTATCTCTTTGTACAAGATCAATTTCAGGATCTATTTCAAGATAAACTACATTCTTCTTTTTAAGATATTGTTTTAAAGAAGAGGTAAACTTTACAAGTTTGTCCCTATCTTTGTAGTCGGCAAGAAATCCTCTTGCGACATAACAATATTTAAAAACTTTCATTAAAGGAAGATACGCAAGCATGCATGTTACGTATACTTCCTTTTCTTGGCTTGCCTGAATAAATTCAACCGTCCAGCCATCATGTTCAAATTTCTTGGCATGAAATGGGGATTGTTGAAATACCGACGTATCCACTGTATCTAAATATTCGCTATATTGTTGAATATTTATTGTATCGATTCGCATACTTCACCTTCTTAGTTGGCAACAATATTAACAACTTTACCTTTTACAACGATAACTTTACGAATTGTTTTTCCTTCAATTTGACGCTTTACTGTTTCAAGTTCCATAGCCTGTTTTTCTAATTCTTCATTACTTGAACCTACAGCCGCCATAAATTTACCACGAACCTTACCATTTACCTGTACAACACAAGTGATTGTATCTTCCACTAATTTTGCTTCATCATAAGTTGGCCAAGGCTCATACGCAATGGTATCTTCATGACCTAATAATTGCCACATTTCCTCACCAATATGTGGTGTAATACAAGATAACATCTTCACGATACCTTCAGCATATGGCTTGTAAATGGTTTCTGCCTTATATGCATCATTCACAAAAATCATCATTTGTGAGATCGCTGTATTGAATCCTAATGATTCATAATCTTCTGTAACTTTTTTAACTGTCTGGTTATAGACTTTATCTAATTTACCATCATTTGTATCTGTAACTTTACCAGACTCAATAAATAAACGATAAACACGGTCGATCCATCTTCTAGCACCATCACAACCTGCCATTGACCAAGGCTTACTTTGTTCTAATGGACCCATAAACATTTCATATAAACGAAGTGTATCGGCTCCATATTTTTTAACGATATCTGAAGGATTCACTACAAATTTAGGATAACGTTTACCCATCTTGATTCCATTTTCACCTAAGATCATACCTTGGTGAACTAATTTTTTAAATGGTTCTTTACATGCAACAATTCCCTTGTCATATAAGTAGTTGTTCCAAATACGTGAATACATCAAGTGACCTACCGCATGTTCAGGACCACCTACATATAAATCGACTGGCATCCAGTGTTTCAATAATTCTGGATTTCCTAATTGTTCTTTATTTTGAGGATCAATATAACGTAAATAGTACCATGAAGATCCTGCAGACCCTGGCATTGTACTTGTTTCACGAACTCCCTTTACACCATTTTGGTTGTATTGCTTCCAATCTGTCGCATTTTCAAGTGGCGCTTTTCCATTGTGACCTTTATAATCTTCAAGTTCTGGAAGAATTAAAGGCAATTCTTCATCTGGAAGTACATAATCTGTACCATCTTCTAAATGCACAATTGGTACAGGTTCTCCCCAATAACGCTGACGTGCAAAGATCCATTCACGGAAACGATAATTCACCGTTTCTTTGGCAATACCCATATCCACCAATTTTTTAGTAATTGCTACTTTTGCCTCTTCTACAGTAAGACCTGTAAATTCTTCTGAGTTGATTAGCTTGCAGCCCTTACCTAAGTAATCTTGTTTTTCAAAGGCATGCTCACTCACGTCTTGTCCTTCAATAACTTGAATCATATCAATATTATGGGCAATCGCATATTCAAAGTCACGTTGATCATGACTTGGTACAGCCATGACAGCACCAGTACCATAGTTAGCTAATACGAAATCTCCAATAAAGACTTCCACTTCTCTACCATTCACTGGATTGATTGCCTTGATGCCTTCTAAGCGGCAACCAGATTTACCTTTATTTAACTCTGTACGATCCATTTCTGATTTCGATACAGTTTCCTGGATATAAGCCTTTACTTCATCTTGGTTTTTGATTCTTGGCATTAATTCTTGCACTAAATCTCCATCTGGTGCAAGGACCATAAATGTAATACCATAGATAGTTTCGATACATGTTGTAAAGATAGAGAATTTTCCTCCGCCTACGATTTCAAATTGAACTTCAACACCTGTTGAACGTCCAATCCAGTTTCTTTGCATTTCCTTTGTGGATTCAGGCCAATCAATTTCATTCAAACCTTCTAAAAGTCTTTCCGCAAAAGCAGCCTGGTCAATACAAAGTTGCTTCATATTTTTACGAATAACTGGATAGCCACCACGTTCACTTTTACCATCAATAACTTCGTCATTTGATAAAACAGTTCCTAATTCTTCACACCAGTTTACTGGCATATCCACATATTTTGCATATCCATCTTTATACAATTGTTTAAAAATCCATTGTGTCCAGTGATAGAAATCTGGATCGGATGTCGCAATCATTTTTGACCAATCATAGTCAAAACCTAATTCTTTTAATTGATTTGTGAAAGTTTTAATATTTTCTTGTGTAAATCCATTTGGATTGTTTCCTGTTTGAACAGCATATTGTTCAGCCGGTAAACCAAATGAATCATATCCCATTGGGTGAAGTACATTATAGCCTTGCATACGTTTCATACGTGAAACGATATCTGTAGCTGTATATCCTTCAGGGTGTCCTGCATGAAGTCCGACTCCACTTGGATATGGAAACATATCTAACGCATAAAATTTTGGCTTTGAAAAATCCCAAACATCCGTTTTAAATGTTTCGTGTTCATCCCAATACTTGTGCCATTTCTTTTCTACTTCTAAATGATCGTACATATTAGCCTCCTATAAAAAAATAAAAAACGCCCTTTAAATCTAAGGACGTTTGTACGCGGTACCACCTTAGTTCACAATCTTCATTGTGCCCCTTTAACTCTTTATCGCAGAGAATACGGATAACATTACTCATCAGCTCCTTAGCAAGTTCAAAGGTTGTACAATACTAATTCTCACCTACATTAGCTCTCTGTAAATTGCCATTTCCATTTACTACTCTAATTCATCGCTATGCATCAATTTTATCTTGTTTTTTAAGGTTCGTCAATAACAACATCCACGATTGATTTATCATCATAATAAATCTTCATACATACATTATCATAAGTACACTCCATATAAGTCGAATAATCTTGAAAATGCACGCGTGTATTCATAATTGTCTCATCCTTTTCTTTGATCAACTCTTCCTTTGTATGACACAACTTAATGTGATTATTACGATAAATCATACTTTTCGCATGATCTACAATTGATAGTTCTAGAATATTTTGACGATTTGCCTTTAAAAGATATACATTTTGAATGGTACTTAATGTTAAAAAGGAAACAATTTGAAGCACAAGAAACAAACAAACCAAACTTGTCCAACTCGCATATCCATTAATAGATTTCAAAGTCATAGATCTTATTCTTCTTTTTAAACCACAAATAATAACCATCTTCTTTCTGATAAAAATAGCCTAAGTCAATTTGTTCCATATAGATTTCATAGCCCGGACTTTTTACAATGCGATGCTTATCAAAGTACAATCGAAACTTTTCGTGATTTAGAATATATTCCAATTGTTCATTCTCAACTTTCACTTCACTTGCCACACTTAATTCTCTTCTTAGCTGCAAGATCGCAAATTGATTTTGAGTATCCATGTCCATATGGGCAAAATGTAAAGCACAACTTACAAGCATACAACCAAGTAAACTTACTAAACCCGTGATAAACAAGGCCAGTAAGGCTTCAATCAGTGTGAAACCATTTCTTCTCAATCTTTTCATTTATTTTTAAATCCTTTTGAAAATACAAGGTTGATATACCCTGAGCCAATAAACAAGAACAAATTAGAATCACAAATAACGCAAATAACGCATCCTGTAATAAAAAGCCATTATTCTTTTTCAAGACGTACCCTCCCAGCTCCTACTTGAAAGATAAGCTTCATCTTTGTATTTGTGTTTGAACAATGAAAAGAGAAAGCCTTTGACATATTCCCTTTGGCATTGTAGTAAAAAGAAACCGAATCACAAGCGATATCTTTAGGAATTCCATACTCCACTTCATCCACTAAAATGGAATCTTGAATACTTACATATACCTTACGACGTTCTACATACGCCTTTTGTTGGGCCGTTATACATAAAGTTTGTACTTGTTTCATAAAAACATAAAGTGAACTATGCATTTTAGAATAAAGACCAAAACTTAAAATTGAAACAATAAGCAGTACGATCAAAATTTCAACAAAAGTAAAACCATTCTTATTTAGAGATAGCCTGTCCATTTTCAATCACCACTTGACTATGATCTGGACATGTATCTTGTCCTTTCTTTAAGTATCCAAAATCAATAAGCTCTTGCACACTTGTAGGTGTTTCCAATTGATCAATTTCATACAACATGATTTGTGAGTTTACAATTTCAAGTAAAGCTTCACAACCTTTATTACGAATAATTTTCTCCTTTTGTTGAATATTTGGCAAAGTAATCAACAAAAGTAAAGCTACGATCAACATCACGATCATCATTTCTAATATTGTAAATCCATTTTTCTTTTCCATTTTTCTCCTCCATTTAAAACTGATTTAACATATTCATTGGCATCATCATGATTTGATAGACAACCACAACCAATATGCCAATACTGATATACGAAAACAATTGAATTCCATTGGATAACTTCTTTATAGATGTTTCTAGATCGAAACGACATTTCTTGATATACAGATCAAAAAATATCGAGATGCGATTACCATTCAAAGCATATTGGATCATCTTCTTAAAGGATGCATCAAATACATGGATAACTAAAAAACACTCTTCCAAAGTATTTCCCTTCTTTAATTGATCTAAAATTTCATTGGATACCATACCCACAATACTAAAATCCATCAAAGATAAAGTTTCTAACACTTCTTGTGTTGAACTATAGGTCTTTTCTAAAGCTTGATACATACATACAAATTGTAAAGAGATCATTTTCTTCATCAAAGAAAATGGACATTTCAGTCTTGCATCATACTTATAGAAAAACAAATAATATAAGCCTAGATACAATAGAATACACAAAATGCTTGTGCCAAATAGAACCTTTAATACTTGAATCAAAATTAAGATAGAATTACTTGAAATATAATCTTTCATTTGAACAAGCACAAAGTCTGAAAAGAAACAAATCATAAAATACGCAAATACAAGTAAAAAGAATGGATATGCGATCTTTTTTAACAATTGTTCAAAGAATACATTCGAACTTTTTTCAATTTGAGAAACACATTCGATAGCTTCTTTAAGATTCATCTTGCTACCTAAAATCTTTAAATATTTAAAATACAACTTCTTTTGATTCCTACAGAATAAATCCATTAAACAATTTCCGGATTTTAATTCATCCAATATTTCATCATCCTTTTTAAACACCAAATGAACCAATGTATCAAATGGCACACCTTGATTTTGTAACAATTGAAATTGTTCAATTTCTTCACGACAAACTAAACATGTCGCACTCGGCTTGTTCGTCAAGGATATATCCTTTTTCAATACCTTCTTTAATTTTTGAAGATAATGTTTGAAATTGGTCAGGATATTTTCCATATCGTATGACATATTCCAATGTTTTTTGATCCATGATTTCATATACACACACTTTCTTGTCGCCATTTGAATATAAGCGTTGTGAAATGATGGCGGTACATACACTTAATAAATCTTGTTTAGAAACCCCAAGATCTTCAAGACGACTGATACACTCCTTTCCATTTTTGGCATGAATACTCGTTAAGACCAAATGCCCTGTTAAACTTGCACGCAATACCATCTTCGCTGTATAGCTATTTCTTGTTTCGCCAATACATATAATGTCCGGATCATGCCTTAATAATTGCTCGATGCCTACATCGTATGTAAATCCCATTGTTTCATTGATTTGTAGCTGTAAATAGGAATCATCTTCAATTTCGATTGGATCTTCTAGACTGACAACTTTATGTTTCCTTGTTTTTGCGATTTCATGAAGTAAAGCATGAAGTGTTGTTGTCTTTCCGCTATTTGTAGGTCCTACACATAGCACAAGTCCTTGTCTAAGTGGGATTAAAGATTGAAAAAATTGTGTATCCTTTTTCCATAAAGACAATTCATAGAGTTGAATAGCTTGTTTAGTGTTCAACAACCGAATGACACCTGTTTGAATATTATGATTATGCAAGATGCTGAAGCGACAAAAGATATCATGATTATGAAGATATACTTTAAACTGTCCACTTTGCGGCGTATAAGGATTGGTTAGATCCATCTGAGAAATAAATTTTAAATACTCAAAAAACGATGGTTTCCATATATCTTGATATACATCAATCATTTCATTTTGTGTGCGAAGTTGAATCTGTAACCTTTGATTATGTAGTACAAAATGGATATCACTCGCTTTTTTATCAATCGCATATTCAATGAGATCCTTTAATAAATCCTCCATTTTTTATCACCCCCTTATCTAATACGAAAAAAAAGCAGAAATTCTAATAAATTTCTGCATATTTTAAACTTTCGTTCCATTTTTTCTCTTGCGATAAAGAAGTCGTTGGTCCATGTCCTGGATATACTTTATAATCTTTGTTGAATTGAACCAATTTTTTTAAGGATTGTTTCATACTTGTAACACTGCCAGTTGCTAAATCCATTCTTCCAATGGAACCTTGAAATAGCACGTCTCCAGTAAATAAACAATCTTCTATTTTTAATACTGTAGAACCAATCGAATGTCCCGGACAATATATAGCTTCTACTTCAAAGCCTGCAATTTCGTTTTTACCTTCAATAAGTGGTTTTGCGTTGGCATTACATGTCACATCCATATAAAAGGCACTGGATGAATTTAAATCGGGGTCTAAAAGAAAATCAAATTCATTTGGATTTAAATATACATCACAGCCAAATTTATTTACAATCTTATCTACGCCTGAAATATGATCAAAGTGTGCATGTGTTAAAACAATCGCATCTAATGTACAATCATTCTGATTCAGAATTTCATCAAGATTTGGCAATATGTCGGCCGGATCAATAATTAAAGCATGATGGTTTTCCATCACCAAATAACAATTTGCCTGTACAGGTCCTAAAGGTTGTTGAATAACTTTCATCATCTAATACATAAAAAAGACCGAATAAAACGGCCTTTCTTACTTTTTCTCCTTATGTTCAGTCTGCTGATTGCATTTTGGACAATATTTTTTAACAGTCATACGTTCAGGATGTTTTTTCTTATTTCTTGTACCAATATAATTTTCTTCACCGCAAACAGAGCACTTAAATGTAATACGATCTCTCATGTTCAGTCCTCCTCACATTAGTAATTACTAGTTGATTCTAGCATAACTTACAAGTCAATTTCAAGTCATTTTCAAAATTTTAACTTGCAGGATACAATTCGAAATACTTTTGAATAAATTCTGGCATCACCATATTCGAACAAATGTTTGGTGAAACACTTTGATCATTGATACTTGATGTCGGTGCTGAGCACGCAAATGCCATGGTTGCATCATCACTTGGAGCATATCCAACAAGGTTTGCGGTTGTCCAATCCCCTACTTCGGCTGTACCTGTTTTGGCTGAAACTTTACCTGCAAATGGCTGCATTGGATCTCCACAATAACCTGAACTTACACAGGCACTAAAGCCTTGTTTGACTCGGTCTAAATAGGCTGCATTCTTTTCAGGCAATTTAGATTTAATTTTTTTAGCATTCGTCACAACAACCTCTTGTGAATTCACTTCCGTAGCATAAGACATAAAACGTGGTTTATATAAATTCCCATTAGATGCAATAGTTGCCCCATAAGTGGCCAATTGAAGTGGTGAATACATATCAAACTGCCCTATAGAATAATAAAGTAACATACCTGGCTCTGCACCATAACCCATATAGCCACTTGCTTCATTTGGTGCATCAATGCCTGTTTTATTGCCTAAACCAAACATCGAATAGTAGCCACGCATTTTATTTAATGTACCTTGAAGATCATTCACGTAAAGCGGTTGTTCTTCTTGATATGATGCATTGGCCAAACGTATTGCCACATTAAACATATATATGTTACTACTAACTTCTAAAGCCATAATGTCATCAACTGTACCATAATCTTTGTAGGAACTAAATTCTTGTCCACCAATATTCATTGTTTTATCGACAATTGTTTCTCCTGGACTCATCACATGTTCACTTTCACCCATATATACAGTGGCCCCTTTAATGCATGATCCTGGGTTTACTAAAGACATATAGTTACCCGTTGAAAAATATGTCATTCCTTTTGTATCCAAATCCATTTGGTAACCTGACATCGCAAGGACTGAGCCATCTTTTGCATTTAATACCGTCGTAAATAAAGATTTGAAATTTTCACGATTCGCCGATCCTCCATATTCATTTAATGTTTTCTTTAAAATATCATCTAATGAAGTTTGAAGATCAATATCGATAGAAAGATGGATATCATATCCTTTTTTTGCTTCTTGAACCACTTCTTTTTGCGCCAATCCCTTCGAATTATACGTAATCTTGGCAATTTCAGGTGTTCCTGCAAGTAAATCATTATATTGATATTCAAGGCCTGATTTACCCACACTCGCATTTAATTGGTAGCCTTTAGAAAGATAATAACTAGATAATTCACTCGGCAAACCTTGTGTACTTGTAGTTACACTTCCTAAAACATCCGATAAAGATTCTCCATATGGATATTCTCGTTTCCATCCACCAAAATCAACGTCAAATCCAGGAAATTCCGTTTTATGTTCGACAAGATAGGCCACATCATCATCGCTGACATCTTCAAGTACAACATTTTCTTGTCCTGTACTTTGGTTGGCAATCATTCTTTGGTAAATCACACACATTTTTAATTCGGATTGTGTCATCTCACCAATTTGTTTCTTGCCAATACGATTCATTAAGATCTGGTATCGTTTACTTTCGGCATTGTCACCCCACGCACCATTTTTGTATTGTTTCAATTCTTTTGAAGTCAATAAATGATTGGCTGCATATTCAGAATCATTTACAGATAAAAAAGATTTGTACGTAATATATGCCTGCTTTTTATCTTCCTCTGTAAAATCTTTTGCGCTTACACGAAACACTTTCACAATACGTTTCGCATACAATTCATAATCATCTGAATCCATATTGTTTGGAGATGTAAAAACAATATTGTGACTAACCACAGTCTTAGCTAAAATTCTTCCCTTACAATCATAGATTTGACCACGTGGTGCTGAAGTATATTGTTTGATGGAAGTATAATCTTCTCTTTTCGCTGTATAGTCATTATATGAAACAATCTGAAGATAGAACAATCGTAAAAAGATGATTAAAAAACATACGGTAATGGAAACCGCAAGAATCAATATACGATTCGAAATGACTTGATCAACAGAAATAGTTTGTCTTGCCCTTTTCAATGATTTTCTACTCTTTTTCAATTGAATCCCCCTTTATACGAAAACACTATATATTATACACGTTTCCAAGATGAAATGGAAAAAAAAGAAAGAAAGGCGTATACTTGAGATATGGAGGATGACTATGAACAGAACTCAAACTCGTCAAGTTCAAGTAAAAAATCTTGAAATTGGACATAATAATCACGTTATTATTCAATCAATGTGTAACATTGAAACAAAAAAGGCGGATGAGGTAGCCGAACAAATTTTAAACCTTGAAAAAATGGGCTGCGAATTAATTCGTGTCAGCTGCATGGATATGGAAGATGCCAAAGCCATAAAAGATATTAAAAAACAAATTCATATTCCATTAGTTGCCGATATTCACTTTGATTATCGTTTAGCTTTAGCTTGTATTGAAGCAGGTGCTGATAAGATTCGTTTAAATCCTGGAAACATTGGTTCTAGAGAAAATGTAGAAAAAGTCGTTAAGGCTTGTAAAGAAAAACATATTCCCATTCGTATTGGAATCAATGGGGGTTCTTTAGAAAAAGATATTCATGAAAAATATGGTAAGCCAACCGCACAAGGTATGATTGAAAGTGCCAAAAGACATGTAAAAATCTTAGAAGATCTCGATTTTTATGATACTGTCCTTTCTTTTAAATCGAGTGATCCACTACTATGTATTGAAGCTTATCGTCTTGCAGCTAAGACATTTGATTACCCTTTACATTTAGGTGTAACAGAAGCCGGTACAACCATGACAAGTGCTATCAAATCGAGTTTAGCTTTAGGTACTTTATTAAATGAAGGTATTGGAAATACAATTCGAATCAGTGTTAATGGTGCACCTGAAAAAGAAATTCCAATCGTAAAAGAATTATTAAAAGACTGCAAGCTCATCAAAAATGTACCTAATCTAATCGCATGTCCAACATGTGGACGAACTCAATGGGATATGGAGCCGGTTGTCAATGAAATTGAAAGCTATCTTCAAACGATTCATAAAGAAGTAACAGTAGCCATCATGGGTTGTGCGGTCAATGGTCCTGGTGAAGCTAAACATGCGGATATTGCGATTGCAGGTGGCAAAAAAGAAGGCTTATTGATTAAGAAGGGCAAAATCATTGAAAAGATTCCACAAGATCAGATTGTAGCTCGTTTAAAAGAAGAAATTGATAAATTTTAATTAGAAAAAAATCTCAGCGCAGTGCTGAGATTTCTTCTTTATAACAAGCTTTTCCATCCACAAATGGAGTCTCTAATATTTTTGTGACATGTTCTAACTTTGGATGATGCACGATAGCGTACAATACATCAAAGCCAATGTAGCCTTTACCTATATTTTCATGACGATCTTTATGGGCACCCAATTCATTTTTAGAATCATTGATATGCATACATAATAGATTTTCTAAGCCTAAAATTGAATCAAATTGATTGAGGACTTCATCAAAGTGAGTGATATCATAACCCGCATCCCAAATATGGCATGTATCCATACAAAAACCAATGCGACTTTTTTTATGAATCCCTAAATAAATTTTTTGAAGTTGTTCAAATGTAAAACCACATTCATTGCCTTTTCCGGCCATCGTTTCAAGCGCAATCTTGACATCACTTGTATCATGATCTAAGACTTCATTTAAGCCATTGATGATCCATTCAATACCAACATCCATTCCAGCACCTACATGGCTTCCTGGATGTAGCACTAGTGTTTTAGCACCGATTTTAGAAACTCTTTCTAATTCTGCCTTTAAAAAGTCTTGCCCAAACAAAGCCGTTTCAGGTTTTAGAGCATTGGCCAAATTGATAATGTAGGGTGCATGCACAATAACACGATCGATTGAAAAATCATGTTCAGCCATTATTTTTTTAGCTTCTTCAATCTTTAATTTCGATACATCCACTCGACGTGTATTACTAGGCGGTCCTGTATAGATCATACAGGCATTCGCTTTATAGGATAAAGCTTCTTCAATGGCTCCTTTAAAGTAGTTAGGACTCTTAAAAGAAACATGACTTCCTAAATAGATCATATATCCATTCCTTTTTGGCGTTGTCTTTCTTTAGCGCGTTCTTTTTGTTGGCGCTTAATATCTGATTTGATCATTTCACGACGCTTTTTACGTTTCATACGATCAATTTCTTGACGCTGTCTTTTCTTATAATTTGGTTTTACTTTCTTTTTCTTATGAACGATTTTTTCAACTTCTTCATGGAACGCATCCTTTTTCATTGGACGCTTATTAACATATGGTTTTAAATCCACAAATTGTTTGTTCTTCACATCTTGATGTTCAAATTCAATACCTTGTTTGATTAAAGATTGAATCGATCTAGTATCGCTTTCTTTATATAAAGCAATACATTGACCATCACGACTCGCTCTTCCCGTACGACCTGCACGGTGAATATAGAATTTTAAATCTTTAGGGAAGCCACAACTAATCACATGTGTAATTCCTTCTAAGTCAATTCCACGACTGGCAATATCACTGGCAACGATATAACTCTTCTTTTGGCTTTGAATCATTTTAATAGCCTGCATTCGTTGACGCGATTCAAGGCCTGAATGAAGTTCAACGAGATCATACCCGTTTTCGCGCATCGTATTGGCAATATTTTGTGCTTCTTGCGTCGTATTCGCAAAAATCAAACAAACATAGGGCTGAATACATGGAAGTACATCTAAGATTTTTTGTTCATAACTCTTGTGCTTACAAGGAACTAAAATGTGTTTTACATCACTTTGAAAAGCTTCTTCCTTTTTAATTTCAATAAATTCAGGATCATACAAATATTTCTTTAAGAACGGTTGTAAAGATTCTGGAATGGTTGCCGAGAAAACCATCATTTGTACTTTCTTATCCATTTTAGATAAGATTTCATCAATATCTTCTAAAAATCCAAATTCTAATGTCATATCCGCTTCATCGATGACAACAATTTTAGCTGTATCTAAACGTAAGACATTATCTTTAATAAACATATCTTTCATTCTTCCAGGTGTACCAATAACGATTTGTGGTTGTTTTTCCATTTGCGTTACTTTTTCCATACCACCTGTTACAAGCTTTACGCGCACATTAAAATGTTTGGCAATCTTACGACAACGATCATATAATTGATAAGCAAGTTCACGAGTTGGCGCAGAAATGACGGCTTGTACGCAATCTTGATCAAAATCTAGTTTTTCAAAGATGGGCATAAAGAAAGCGTGAGACTTTCCTGAACCTGTACTTGAAACACCGATAATATCTCTATTTTTATTTTTACGATTTAACACCTGTTCTTGGATGGGTGTTAATGTTTTAAAATGTTCTAAATCCATTATTTCTTGAATACGATTATTCATAAATTTCACATCCTTTACTCTAGTATTATCCCAAAATTCTTTCCATTTTACAAATACAAATAATTAGGGCATAATGTATATATGAAAACACAAAATATCATTACAGTCAAGCCTCAGGGGTATTGTGGAGGCGTTTTAAAAGCCATTGAAGTTGCAAAAAAAACACGAATTCAATATCCAGATCAAAAGATTACGATTTTAGGAAATCTTGTACATAATCAATATGTGAAAAAGGCCCTTCAATCTTATTCCATTGATACAATTGAAAACAAGAATAAAACACGTTACGAATTATTGGATGAAATTAATGAAGGTATTGTGATTTTTACAGCGCATGGTGTGAGTCCAAAAGTTTATGAAAAAGCCAAAGAAAAAGGGTTGATTCTTGTGGATGCGAGTTGTCCATTTGTCTTACAGACACAAAAGATCGTAAAACAATATTTGGATGAGGATTATACTATTTTCTATATTGGCAAAAACAAACATCCAGAAGCTGAATCGATTTATACAATGAGTAAAAATGTATATTTGATTGAGCCAAAGAAAGAGATTCCAAATGTTGATACAAACAAAATTTTTGTGACAAATCAAACAACAATGTCCATCTATGAATTAAAAGACACTTTTGATCAAATCAAACAACTGTATCCATCCGCAATCTTCCATGATGAAATATGTAATGCGACAAGAGTTCGTCAACAAGCTATTTTAAATCTTGAAAATGTCGATTGTTTAATCGTTGTTGGCGATCCTACGAGCAATAACACACAAAAACTAGTTGATATTGGAAAAAAGGCGGGTATTCCTGATGTCTTTTCCATTCAAACGGTTGAAGATATTGATAAAAAGGATTTTGAACCCTATTCCACAATTGCGATCACAAGTGGTGCAAGTACCCCTACATATTTGACAAACCAAGTTAAAGATTATCTATCGCAAGACATCGAAAAGCCAAAAATCCGTATTCAGGAAATTCTCTGAGTACGGATTTCTTTTATATATTCAATTTTTTCAAGAAATTCAGGTTTATTGACTTTTGAAAGAATATTTTTATATTTATTCTCTTCAAAATCTAGATAGGATAAATACGTTGAATCCATTTTCATATTCATACCAAAATGAAGTTGTGCAGAACTTATATTTTGAATGTGATCTTTTGCAACACAATCTAAAATTGGATAATAATGTCCATTGTCATAAATCATTTTTTCGCGAACAATATGAATATTATGATCGCGTAAATATTCTCGTAAGATAAAATCATCTTTATGGCTTGATAATAAGAATCTTAAACCAATATGTAAATTCCCTTTTGAAAGAATATCTATGATCAATTTAGATCCCATACCACAAATAATAATTTGATCCACATCCTCATTCAAGCCCTGAATGCCATCTAATAATCGACAAGATACAAAATCAGATAGTTCATTCTCTTCAATGGTTTTCTTGGCATTATCCAATGGACCTTGTGCCACATCACAAGCATAACCTTTTTTGGATTGATGGTTTAAAATGGCGTTGCAGACAACATAGGCATGATCACAGCCAATATCTGCAATACAATCGCCATTGACCCATTCTAATATTTCTTGAATACGATTCGAACAAGGTATCATTATTTTACAAAGTCTCTTAAGCGTTTGCAGCGATTTGGATTCTTTAATTTACGCAATGCCTTCGCCTCAATTTGACGAATACGCTCACGAGTGACATTGAATTCTTTACCAACTTCTTCTAGCGTACGAGTTCTTCCGTCTAATAAACCAAAACGTAAGCGCAATACTTTTTCTTCACGTTCCGTAAGTCCTTGTAAAACAGCATTGATTTCATCTTTCAACAATTGATTGTTTGTATAATCATCTGGAGATAATGTATCTTTATCCTCAATGAAATCTCCTAAGTGAGAGTCATCTTCTTCTCCAATTGGAGTTTCAAGACTCACTGGATCTAAGGCAATCTTTTGAATTTCACGTACCTTTTCGGCAGAAATATTTTCCATTTTTTCTGCGATTTCTTCTGGCATTGGATCACGACCTAGATCTTGTACCAATTGACGTTGAATACGTGTTAATTTGTTGATTGTTTCAACCATGTGTACTGGAATACGAATTGTACGAGCCTGGTCTGCGATAGCACGCGTAATGGATTGACGAATCCACCATGTCGCATATGTTGAAAATTTAAATCCTTTTGTGTAATCAAATTTTTCAACGGCTTTGATCAAACCACAATTTCCTTCTTGAATCAAATCCAAGAATAACATGCCACGACCTACATATTTTTTGGCAATCGATACAACTAAACGAAGGTTTGAAGAAATCAATGTTTGTTTCGCTTCTTCACCATCCGCAATAATTTTTGCGAGTTTTTTCTTTTCTTCCTCACTTAAATCTGGGTTTTTAATATCTTCTTTTGCCTGTTCCCCTTCTTGAATCTGACGCGCAATAATTGGCTCTTCTTTAGGATCCAACAATGGAATTTGACCGATTTCTTTTAAATACATTTTAACTGGGTCATTAATTTTGGCATGTGATGCATTCGCGAATGTTTTTTCTAGTTGTGAAATTTCTTCTGCGATTGAATCTTCCTCGCCCAAATCTTCATCGTTTAAATCATCCTCATTTAAATCATCTTCATCCAATTCATCCCCATCAATGAATTCAATCATATTTTCATCGATCCAGTTATATAGATCGTCCAATGTGTCATCGTCTAAATTTAAAGCACTGACTGCATCTAAGAATTGTTTTTGAGAAACATCTGCATTTTGTTCCTTACTCTTTAGCAAGAATTCTTTTGCCTCATCCAAGCTTGTAAACTTTAATTTTTGAGTTTCATTTGCCATACTTTTATCCTTCCTTTCGATGGTTGATTTCGTTTCTTTGAATAATTAATTCCTGTTTTTTACTCGCCAAACTAATTTTAATCATCGGATCTTGAACATTCTTGATCTGATTATTGATCTGATCGATTTGGTCTTGTAAAGTACATTCTTTGATCTTCATTAAACTATCGTTAAAGAAGTCTTCATTATATTCATAAACATGAAACGGATTTTCCATTAGGCTTACCAATAAATTACGAACCTCTTCTTTTTCGATATAACTCATTAAAACATCAAAATCGATATGGTCCATATTTCGATACATGTCATAACAATATAATGACAATTCTTCGCAGATTGGATCTTGGAAAAAGCCAATCTGATCTTTAAATTGGTCGGCCGCTAATTTACTTTTAAGAATCATCCATAACACACCATACTCGGCAAGTGTTCTTCCATTTTTTAATGGCTCCATATTTCGAATAACAGATGGTTTATTTCTTGGTTCTTTTATTTGTGCAACAGCACTTGCAGAATTCGATAGATCAAATCCAGTTAAATCTCGAATACGAGAATAGTAATCGGCCTTTTCAAAATCTGTGCATGTCCTTTCAATAAAAGCTTGCATTTCAGAAGTGAATTTTTTCTTATCCTCGTAGTTGTCTAAATCATATTGATTTGGTAAATATTCGAATAAAAATTCAACAAACGACACGGTTTTATGAACGGATAAATACAATTCATCTTTCCCAAGTTCATTAAAAATTTCATCCGGATCTTTACCCGTTGTATTTTTCACAATGGAAAAGTTCAAGCCATAATCAACGGCTAACTTTCCAAATTTATAAGTGGCTGCCTTACCAGCTCTATCCCCATCATAACATACCACTAGTGGTACATTTAAACGTTTTAATAATGTCATTTGTTCCTTGGTACAAGCTGTACCTAAACAAGCAATACTTTCATGAATATCCGCCTTTTCAAAGGCAATGACATCCATAGCCCCCTCAACTAATATGCATCGCTTATTCTTTTTCGCAAACTCTTTCGCTCTATGATAATTAAATATTAAATTTCCTTTGTGATAGATCTTTGTTTCGGAAGTATTGATATATTTTGCGATATCTTTATCTTCATTTAATCGTCTTGCCGTAAAACCAACTGGATTACCATGTTCATCATGGATTGGAATCATTAATCGATGATCAAATACGGCATAGGTGTTCAAGTCATGAGTACGAATTAATCCTGTATCGAATAGTATTTGTTCGTTAAAACCTTTTGCCTTGAGATACTTCACACTACGACTCGATTCAGGTGCATACCCAATTTCAAATCTTTTTATAATATCTTCATTTATTTTTCGTTGACTTAAATACCTTTTTACGCTTTCTCCATTTTCACTTTCCAGTTCAAATGTCAAAAAACGAATATACGATTGTATACAATCAAATAAAGGTTGATTTTCATCGACTTTCACTTGAAATTTAGATGTATCCAAATGTAAAGGATAATGAATCCATTCAGCAACCTTACATACAGCTTCTAGAAAAGAAATATTTTCGATCTTTTGCACAAATGTAAAGACATTTCCTCCTGTGCCACACACAAAACATTTGAATATTTGTTTATCTGTCGAAATCGATAAGCTTGGATCATGATCATCATGAAAAGGACATATGGCTTTATAATTTTTGCCTTGTTTTTCAAGTGTGATATAGTGAGACATTACGTCAACAATATCGGCTTGTTGACGTATTGCCTTTATATCCTCTTCGCTAATCCAGCTCATTAAAATGCGATTCTATTTTCGATATATGAAACAAGATCATCTAAAGCGACGCGTTCTTGTTGCATAGTGTCACGATCTCGGATAGTTACACATCCATCGTTAGCTGTTTCAAAGTCAACAGTTACGCAGAATGGTGTACCAATCGCATCTTGACGACGATAACGTTTACCAATGCTTTGAGCATCATCATATGTTACGCTAAAGTGTTTTGATAATTTTGCGAATACTTCATCCCCTTGATCGGATAATTTTTTAGATAATGGAAGTACAGCTACTTTATATGGTGCTAATGCAGGATGTAATTTTAATACAACACGAGAATCATTTTCTAATTGTTCTTCTTGATAAGCTTCACACATAACAGCTAACATCAAACGTTCAACACCTACACTAGGTTCAATAACATAAGGAATATATTTTTCATTGGCTTCTTGATCAAAATATTCTAAGTTTTGTTTAGAAGTTGTTTGGTGTGCTTTTAAGTCAAAATCTGTACGGTCTGCGATACCCCATAATTCACCCCATCCGATAGGTTCAGAGAAGTGGTATTCGATATCACTTGTACCATTTGAATAGTGTGCTAATTCTTCAGGATCATGAGCACGTAAACGAATATTTTCTTCATTAATACCTAAATCTTTTAAGAATTGAACACAGTTTTTACAATAGTATTCAAACCAATCTAAATCGGTTCCTGGTTTACAGAAGAATTCAAGTTCCATTTGTTCGAATTCACGAGTACGGAAAATGAAATTTCCTGGTGTGATTTCGTTACGGAAACTCTTACCAATTTGTCCAATACCGAATGGTAATTTTTTACGCATTGTTCTTTGCACGTTTTTGAAGTTGACAAAGATACCTTGTGCTGTTTCTGGACGCAAATAGATCGTACTTTTCGCATCTTCTAATACACCTTGGAATGTTTTGAACATCAAGTTAAATTGACGAATATTTGTGAAGTTTTTAGCACCGCATTTTGGACATGTGATTTCATGTTCAGTAATATAGTTTTCCATATCTTCATTTGACATACCACCACAGTTTACTGTGTGATTACTAGCTTCTTCAATCAATTGATCTGCTCTAAAACGGCTCTTACATTCTTTACAATCCATTAAAGGATCACTAAATCCTCCAACATGACCACTAGCTACCCATACATTTGGGTTCATTAAGATGGCACTTTGTAAACCTACATTGTGTTCACTTTCCTGGATGAAACGTTTCCACCAAGCATTTTTAATATTGTTCTTTAATTCAATGCCTAAAGGACCAAAATCCCAAGTATTTGCCAAACCACCATAGATTTCTGAACCTTGGTAAACAAAACCAGAGGTTTTCATGTGATTTACTACATCATTGAATGTCTTTTCGTTCATGTTATTTACCTCATTTCTTTTATGTATACAGACAAAAGGATACACTTTCATATTATATCCTATTTATCAATAAATTTCTAGACTAAATCCAAAGACACACATAAAGAAAAAGCCACGATTTCTCATGGCCTGTTTTTAATCCCCCACTTAAAAATAGGTTCTCTTATTTTCATATGTTTTGTACCACAACACTAGTGCATCACTCGATACAGTATCGCTTTCTTGTATTTTTCGAGTCTTTCATAATCCGTTTTTGTTGGTTCTTTGATTCTTGTGATATAAAGATCTGCAGTCTTTACTTTTTTAGCTAACTTTGATGTAGATACTCATAGATATATATTCAAAATAAGATTCATCTTTTCTATGCGTTAATGTGATTACGCCATCTACGATTTCATTTGAAAACATATTTCTTAATTCGTCCACAGTAACACTGTATCTTCTAATACATCATGCAAATACGCAACGGCCTATTCTATATCTGTATCCATGTAGGATACAGGATATAATCTTTTCCTGCTTTATCAACTTGACCTGCATGTGCTTTTTGTGTAACTTGAAGTGCTAATTCTTGAAACATCACTTTAAGCCTCTTATACTTTCTAAAAAACGAATGCTTGGATAGCTTTTTTGACTATGATATTCGATCCATTTAGCTAGATAGATCAAATCGTCAAGGTTAAATGTGAAATGCTCCTTTACATAAGCTAAGTTCTCTTCTTTACATTTAAACAAAGCTCGATATTTTTTTAATGAATCCACATTCCATTTTGGATTTTGATTGTGATTGCACTTTTCACATAAAAAGCCACCATCTTTTAAAGATAAAGTTTCAACTCGCATATTTTGACAATGTACACAACCATCCACAAATGGTTGAATTCCTTCTTGTTCGATGCAATATTTTAAGACAATACATGCCCAGAAATAAAAGTCATCCAGGTCTTTATCTGCTGAATTCCAACATTCCAATAATGTATGAAATAGATTTTCTTCTTTTTTCGTTTTAGAAATCAGATCGTGTAATACAAAACAACAACTGGATTTAAATAGATCTTCTTGAATGTGATAGTAATAATGAATGGTTTGTCCTTGGAGCAATAAGGGCATTTTCGTTTTATCTTCAATCATGAATTCATTATAAGAAAAAGGCTGTACAAGCCGTAAATTCTTAGAATTTTGCTTGAACAGTCCTCTTGCGTATAAAGTTAAAATGGAATCAGCAGTCAACACTTTGACCAAACCATCTTTATCTTTATATTCACTTACACTTAATACAAGGGCTTGAATCTTAGTCTTCATCGATTTGTTCTAATTCATCTAAACCAAATTCTTTGATTTTGTTTTCATGATTACGCCAATTCTTTTCTACACGAACAAACAATTCTAAATCTACACTGCATCCAAGCATATCTTTCAATTCTTTTTGTGCATCTAAACGAATAGAACGAATCATGTTCGCTTGTTTACCAATCAAAATTCCCTTTTGCGATTCACGATCCACAACGACCATCATTTGAAGATACATGCGATTGCCGCGTTTTTCTTTACGTTCTAAAATAACCGCTACACTATGAGGAATCTCCTCATGCGTTTTAAATAAGATTTTTTCACGAACGATTTCACACATCCTAAAATTGATATCATGATCCGATTTCATTTCTTCTGGAAACATCGGTTCTCCTTCGGGTAAGTATCCTTTAAATACATGTAACAATTCGTCTAGATTATCTTTGTCTAAAGCACTAATTGGAACAATATCATTAAAGTCATGTTGTTTTTGCCAATACACTAAACGCTTCAACAATTGCTCTTTTGGCAATTTATCGATTTTATTCATAATCAACACAACTGGTTTATGAAGTGTTTCAATTCTTTTTAGAATGAAAGAATCTCCAGTTCCAAAAGATTGTGTACCATCCACGATCCATCCGATCACATCACAATCTTCCATGGCGGAATAGGCATTTTTATTTAAAACACGGCCCAATTGTTGTTGAGGCTTATGGATACCTGGTGTATCCACAAATACATATTGACAATCTTCATGGGTTAAAATACCCGAAATATTGTTTCTTGTCGTATTTGGTTTATCTGACATGATCGCAATTTTTTCTTTTAACAATGCATTCAACAATGTTGATTTTCCAGCGTTGGGTCTTCCAACAATTGCGATAAATCCTGATTTATAATTATCCATTTTACCTCCCATTTAAAATAATTTAGGTATAAATACATATAACCCTATACATGCTGCTAGCACACTTATAATAAAAACAGCACCTGCAGCCATATCTTTAATATGTTTAGCTTGTTCATTATGTTCTAGTGAAATATAGTCCACACATCTTTCAATGCAAGAATTCATAATTTCACTAAACCATACAAAACCAATTGCACTAATCAACATCATCCATTCTTCAATGGAACAATGAAAGATAAAGCCAAACAATATGACGATCAATCCAAAGATGCCTTGAAGACGTATACTACGATCACAAGTAAAAGCGTAAAACAAGCCTTGAAAGGCATATTTGAATCTACCTTTGAACCAATTCATCTAGAATTTCATCCTGTAAGGCAAACATAACCTTTTCATCTTCTTCTTTCATGTGATCATATCCCATCAAATGAAGTAAGCCATGACAGAATAAGAAACAAGCTTCTCTACGAATCGAATGTCCATAGGCACTTGCTTGATCACGAATAGCTTGCACATTGATAAAGATGTCTCCAAGTTCATATTGATCTTCATCCACCAACATATCACTCATATCATCTTGAATCGCAAAACTAATCACATCCGTTGGACGATCTACCTTTCGATAGTCACGATTGATTTCGTGAATCTGTTCAGGTGTTACATATATTACAGATAAACTCCAATCTCCTTTTCTTTCTAACACCTGGCATGCACGTTCTAATATGTTTTCAAAGTCTTTTTTGTATCGATAGACACTTCTATCTTTTGCGTTATTTATAAAAATTATTTCCATGCCTAGATTATACACTAAATAAAAAAAGAGTTCAAAACGAACTCTTACTTTGTAGTTTCTCTAAACATTTTTGAGAATGAGATTTCAATATCTTTATTCTGTTTAACAGACTCATCATCCACTAACATCTTAGTTAATAAACGCATCGCAACAGCTCCTAAATCATATTCAGGAATGTTGTATGTAGAAATCATTGGACGCATCATTGTTAAATATTTAGAATTCAAGATACATACAAGTTGTGTATCATCTGGAATGGAATATCCACTCTCTTTACAAGCATTCATTAAAGCAATGGCTTGTGAATCACGGAATGTGATTACCATACGGCTTGGCTTATTTCTCTTATAGTAATCGGACAAGAATGTATAACTTGATTTGTAGCTATCATCATATGTAACATATTTGTTGAAAACCAATCCCTTTTCAGCATATGCACGATCTACACCCGCTTTTAATTGTTCCATCATAGAAAGATTTAATTTATCTTCTACCATAGAAATATCATCGATACCTTTTTCGAAGCATTCGTTAACAAATTCATATGCCATACGTTCGAAGTTGATATATACATTTCCAACGTTGCCAATCTTTTGTCCTTTTAATTTACTTCCAACTACAACCATTGGAATTTGGTATTCATGTAAGACTTCCATTTCATCTTCAGAGAAGTTGTCATTAAATAAAATTACACCATCCACACGTGACTTAATAATCGATTCAATCACATCCTGCATTTTTGAAATGCCCTTACTTGTAGTATGGAACATGATGTTGTAGTTATAGATTTTTGCGACATCCATAAGACCATTTAAGATCTTCGCATTATACGCAAATAACTTTTCACTCATCACAATTGAAATTGTAGTTGTTTTTGAAAGAGCTAATCCTTGCGCAATCGCATTTGGTTTATAACCCAATTTTTCAATAGCTTGTTGAACACGCATACGTGTATCTTCACGTACTACATTACTATCATTAATAACACGTGATACAGTTGCTAATGAGACATCTGCCTCTTTGGCAACATCATAAATGGTAATTCTTTTCATTCCTATTCGTCCCCCTTGTTAAATATTTTCTTCAATCCACTAAACAATGCTTCTGTAGCTTTACCAGTTACTTCTTCTGCTTTATCAACGGCACGAATAACAGAATCATTTGTACGAATTTCGTCTACTTTTTCATCCGCTCTATCAATTACTTTACGTAAAGAATCATTTTTTCTTAATGTTTCTTTTCCATATTTAAAGCCATCTACTACCAATCCAGCTGTGCCCTGTAAAAATTCTTTACCAGCCGAAACAGTTTGTTTAAATTGTTCACTCTCACTGACTTCAACCACTTTATCTTTTGTTGAAGAAAGAATATCTTTTGCATCCTCCTTAGCTTGCGATAAAGCTTCCTTTACTTTTTCAGGATCAGAAGCATCTTTTAATAAATCACGCAAATCATCGAACACTTTTTCAATTTTACTCTTTGCATCCTCAATAATTCTTTCATTATCTGTATTTTCGGATTCATGCATCACTTCAAGTTCTAGCATCGATTCTTTTTCTAAATCATCAATTAATTGTTTATCGTCCATGTCATTCATCCTCCTTTGTTTCAATACTTTCTTTTGCATTTTTCTTATTTTGAAACCAGTCTTTGGCATTTTGTACATTTTCGCTAAGTGAACTGATCACACTCACAAACGCGCCTTTTGCGCTCTGGTTCACTTCATCCACTGTGGTAGAAATATTTTCTGCTGTTTTTAATGGTGCATCTAATTTTTTTAATTGATCATTGGCTGTATCCAATGTTTTTGACACCTGTTTTAAAGTTTCAATCAACTGTTTTAAAAACAAAATCAAATAAATTAATGCGATAACACCAACGATTGGTAAAACATATGAAAATGCACGAGCTAATGTACTCATAAAGATATCTAGACTCACAATACCACCTCAGAAAGATTATAACATAAGCTTTCTAACTAATCTATTCCTTTTGAAACTTTTTTTCACAACCCTGTAAACGCTACAAATAATAAAGGAAGTGCTCGAATTATTCTAACACTTCCATAAAATACAATCTAGAGGCAAAATCTGGGAAATGACGAACATTCTCATTATAGCCGTTTGCCGCAAATGCAGGCTTTAATTTAACACCCGCATACATCAATGTATCCCCATATGCGATAAGATCTTCCTTTTCTTGATCCATCTTCACAAACTTACTCAATACATAGTGTGTAAACGAATCTTGTTTAATATGTATTGGTGAAACCGTATTGACTAAATCCCCTAGTTCTTTTACACTAAATTTTAATTCACGATTGTAGAAATGATATTTTTGATCTTCTAACAAACCCATCGGCTTATAATACTCATACTGTGTATTTGGTTTTACATTTTTTTGCATGATCATACCCACAGCTTTTGTTTGATCCTTTGAAACACAAGTCCACTCAACTATATTATCATTTCGACTTCGATAAAACGTTCCAAACTGAAATACGTCACGCCATTTTTTATACAAAGATATTTGTTCTTTAATTTTCTCTAACCCTTCTTTTTTCATGTCGCAAAAGTTGCATTCATACCCCAATAAACCAAAACTTGCGACCGCAAACCTTGTTTCAAGAGGTGTATTGCGTAATGTTTGATGGTTAGGACAATTTGATACATGGGCACTAAAGACACTCAACGGATATCCATAGCTATAGCCATCTTGAATTTGTGTTCGACACAAGGCATCCGTATTATCACTAGCCCATATTTGTGGAAAATAACACAATATGCCTAAATCAAAACGATTGCCTCCGGCTGCACAACCTTCAAATAAGATGTTTGGAAATCTTGTCGTTAATTCTTTCATACAGCGATATAAACCTAGCACATAACGATGTGCAACTTCCATTTGAGAGTTAGAATCTAAATATTTTGAATAATAATCCGTAAACGTACGATTCATATCCCATTTAACATACGATATATTCGCACTCGAAAAGACTCTTGTCATTTCTTCAATGATAGAATCCTGCACTTCTTCTTGACATAAATCTAAAATTCTTTGATTACGACCTTCCGAATGATTTTTACCTGGAATTTCAATCACCCATTCTGGATGTTTACGATATAAATCACTATCGACATTCACCATTTCTGGCTCAACCCATAGTCCAAAATTTAGACCGATACGATTGATTTTATCCGCAATTCTTTTTAATCCACCTGGCATTTTTTTTGTGTTTGGATACCAATCTCCTAAAGATGACGTATCATCCTTTCGATTTGAAAACCAACCATCATCCATCACAAATAATTCGATTCCTACTTCTTTAGCTTTCAAAGCTAAATTCACTAATTGTCTTTCATTAATATCAAAATAATTGGCTTCCCAACTATTTAATAATATAGGACGCTCTTTATATTTCCAAGGTCCACGAACGATATGTTCACGAATAAACTGATGCATATTTTGACTCATAAAATTAGGTCCATCATAAGAATAAGTCATGATGGCTTCTGGTGCTTCAAAAAATGAATCAGGTTCTAATGTGAAACAAAAAGATTGTGGATTGATACCAGATACAAATCTTAATTTACCAAAACTATTAATTTCACTAGCTTCATAGTGATTGCCACTATAAATCAAATTAAAACCATAACACTCATTTGTATCAGCTTTAGAAATCATCGCAAACGGATTAACCCTACTACTTGATGTTCCTGTATAAGAGGCATTCACAACCTTACCCGGTACAAGTTTAACATCCTGCTTTTCCATTTCACGTGCCCAAGCACCATGAAAAGTTGTAAGTACATAGTCACTAGGTTCTAAATCTAATTGTAGACTCATTAAACGATGCAGTTTTATTGCGTTTGTCGATTCATTAATCAACTTTGCACTTCTAGTGATGACATCACAATCAAAATAAACATAATACGTAATTTCTAAAAGCACACCACTATTTTGGTCTCGTAGAAAAAATCTTAGAAATTCAACTTCTCCTTTCTCATCATACGATCCAGGAAGAGTTTCAAATTCTTTTTTGCCTGTTCCCTGCTCATATTTTTCATATACAAAATCCGATGTATAACTTCCATCCTGAAGTTCAAGTTCAATAAAAGGCTCACGAATGTCACCCTTACCATACGAAGACATTTCTAGACATACATCTTCTAAACTAAATTGAGGATGGTCTGAATCATATATATTTGTATTTCCAGGCGCAAATTCATGTTGTTCCACTAAGCCATCTAAACAAGCATGGATTTTTCTTCCATAATACAAATGCTCTAAATGGCCGGTAGGCATCACTCGAAACACATACGATGTACGTTTTGTGGATAAAGAAAATAAAGCATCTTCAACTTGGATCATCTTACTGATTCTCCTTTATGGCTTGGGCAATCTTTTCAACCTTTTCTTCCGTCAAGATATACTTCTTGCGAAAATAGAAAACTGCAATCAATAAACCAACAATTGGAAATACCGTCATTGTGATACGAAGTCCAGCAACTGATTGACTTGCAGCAGTTATTGCAACATCTGTATTTTGGCTTAGATTACATACTGTCAAACAAATAGATGCGACTAAGGCTGCAACACCTGAAGCTAGTTTAACCACAAATGTCTGCATTGAAAAAATAACACTTTCATCACGACGATCATTTTTCCATTGACCATAATCTACAGTATTTGCCAAGAATACGGTTGTCAACACACAGAGCATGCCATTGGCCGCAAAGATAAAGAAGGCAGGAATAAGCAATAAATATAGATTAGACATATTTACAAACATTAAAGCTAAAAGAACCATATATCCTAAAATAGCCATCGCAAAGCTTGTATAGAAAACTTGAATGGTTGACATAAATTTACGAAGAAGTGGAAAGAACAACATCATTGCCAAAATCTGCATAGCTCCGCCAAAGGTATTAAAAAGTGTATAAGCGTTATACCATCCTTCGCCGCCAAAATCATATTTAAAAAAATAAATAACAAGGTTAGAAGTAATATAAATCGAACTGTTAATCAATACAATGGTTACTACAACTGTCATTGCCTGATCATTTTGAAGAAGGGATTTAAACATTTGTAAGACAGTGGATGTTTCCATATCAATCGTTGATTTTTCTTTGATGTTTAAACATGTAATTAAAATAAACACAAAGAATAATACGGCAACGACAAGCGCAAACCATTTAAAACCAACACGCTCATTGCCTTGTCCCAATAGATATACGCATTTCATAGTGATAATTGTGATAAGTGCACTTCCTACGCCAGCTAAAGAACGGGCTAAAGTCGATAAAGACTCTCTTTCTTTTCCACCACTTGTAAAGGCTGGAATCATTGACCAATATGGAATGTCCATCATTGTATAGGTCACACCCCATAATATGTAAGTAATAGCTGCATAGGCGATTAAACCATTTTTCGTTAGTGTAGGTGGCGCTGAAAACATTAGAAACAAAATAACCGCATTAGTTAATGTACCAATAAATAACCAAGGGCGAAACTTCCCCCATTTTGTTCGCGTTTTCGCAACAATGATACCCATGATTGGATCGTTAAACGCATCAAATACACGCGCTGCCATTAATATGATGCCCATCGCAATTGCACTCACACCTAATATATCTTGATAATAATATAATATATAACTGGCTGAAAACATGTAGACCATGTCTTTTCCAATAGCGCCTAATCCATATGAAACTTTTTCTTTTCCCGTTAACTTCATGAATCTATTTCCTCCACTTTTCTTTTTTGCATAGCTAACTCAACCGCTTTATAAGCCCCATCATATATACCCATTTTCTTATTCTTTTCAATATTAGAACACATATCCATAAATAAGGTGTCTTCTTCAATAAACAGTTTCAACATTTGCAAAGTATGTGAAATATCCCTACATTCCAAAGTACCATCCCCAATTTCTGCAGAATGAATGGCACCCCATTTTTCATGTCCACCAACGCGCTTGATAAATAATTTAGGCACTGGATAGAAGGCAAGCTCACTTGGTTTAGTGACAAGTACATCGCAACTGCGCATCAATAGATTTGTACAATATACCGCTTCAAATATATTTTCATGATAAAAACCATGAATGCCATATACATCTTGAGTAAGAGCCGTATTCGCAAATTCCATTGTTTCTGTCCAATTGTTGAAGTGTTCAGTAGAATACTTTTTCATTTCATGAATTTCATGTACCAATTCATCCCAAACATTCTTATAGTCTCCCACATTCACATATAACGTGACTTTTTTTGCCTGAATATAAGGTAATAGAAATCGAATAATTTGAGAGAATATTTCTTTTTGTGCACCCGCACCACCAATCGTCAATAAAAAGCGCATGGGTTTATTATTAACTTTTCTTTCAATTCGAGCCTTACAATCCTCTTCAATATGACTTACTAATTCATGATCAATATAATGTCCCGTATAATAAAGTGCATCTTCTGGCATTGGATGTAAAACACTCTTTCCTTGCATGCCATTTAAAATGCGATAGCCTTGATAGGCATAATGCGTTTGTATAGTGTGTATACTACCTTGTGCCAAATGCAATGCCATTGGCCAATTGTCTGGAATCGCATCCACAACATATTTCATATCAGCATGAAGAGCTGCTTGTGCAGGCCATACATGTGTTGCGACAACTGGAATATTTTTAGGAATCTTTTTAAAAACAGGCGCCATTAATTCGGCATTCTTTTGGTCCGTGGCATTGTATGTCAGCTTTCGAAAACCTTCATAATTCATGGGTTCCCATACAAAATGATTAAATAATTTACTCTTTTGTGAAATTCTAGATCCCAATGAATACAAATCATTTTGCGCACTGATAACTTTTGTACATGTCGTATCTTTATACGAATTTAAATCCATCCAATACGGCTTATAACCGAGGGCATGTGCACAAGATGCGATTGCCATTGAAATGCGATAGTGGCCAAATCCCATACGGATATTTCCTACAATGATACCTTTTTCTAAATCAAAATCATCATTCCCATTTTCGCCAACACGAATATCCGATACGCCTAAAATCGGCCCAATCACTTTATTTTCTTGAATGGAAACCGAATAGTCGACATGACTATCATCTTTAAATTTACGAATAAACTTCTCTTTTGATCGAACAGCCTTTTTATAAGCACTCTTTGAAATCTTATTCTTAAATATTTCTTTTGAACGTTCCTTCATACTTATTTCCTTTCTATACCACGAACTATAATCGATACCACTTCATCCAAACCTTCTTGATAGCTAATACCATTAGAAATCAAAACATCTCTTTGGAAGAATTGTTCTAAGGCCGCTTCTAACATCAGTTTCACAATACATAAATTCACATTTAGAATCACACCTTCTTCAATGCCTTGTTCTAATAAAGATAGTGTCGTTTCCCATCCTGTTTCTAGACGTTCTTCTACACGTTTATAGATATTGGGATACTTTTCTCTTAATAAGTACAATTGACGAAAATCTACATCTTTATAGCTTTCTGGCATAACCGACATGATCAAACGAATCTTTTCAATTGTTGTAAGACTTGCGTTTTGTACAACTTCTCTTTCACTTTCTTTGATAGAATCAAACAAATAATCAACCATCGCTAGAAATAAAGAATCCTTATCTTTAAACACAGTATATATGGTTTTCTTACTCATACCTAGTTCACTTGCCAAATCATCCATTGTGAATTTAAGACCTTTTTGGTTAAACACCTTAATGGTTCCTTCTAAAATCTTCTCTTTTAACTCCATATGTGCCTCCAGGAAACTCTTTTCAATGTTTTAGTTTCCTAAATTATATCATCCATCCCCATCCATTTCAAGAAAGCGTTTACACATAAATAAAAAGTCCGAAACTAAATTCGAACTTCATGTTAAATATATTCAATTGGTAATGCGATCATATCTTCAGTCAAATACATCTTTCAATCGTATTGACATAATATGATTCCTAGTTGTACTTCTTTATTTGGGATATCTTTTAATGCCGAAAAATGTTTCCCCATGGACTTTGTAGGATTTGCCGTCATTTTAATTTCAATCGGATACAATTTTCCATCTTCATCAATCACTACATCAATTTCTCTTTGATCACGATAGAAATAGATATTTGAAATGGTTTTACCTGCATTTAAATGACTTTTTAAAATTTCAGACACAATAAAATTTTCGTATATATTTCCAGCTTGAGCACCTGTCATAGCTGTATCTGCACTAGTCCATCTAGCCAAGTAACATACCAAACCGGTATCATAAAAATAAACTTTTGGTGTTTTGACAACTCGCTTTAATAAATTGTTAGAATATGATTCCAACAAATAGATAATTCCCGAAGTTTGAAGAATCGAAAGCCATCTTTTAATTGTATCTGCACTTGTCTCTACTTCATTGCTAACCGCATTAATATTTAATAATTCACCGCACCGTACCGCAAGAGATGTTAAAAACTTTACAAATTTTAACTCGTTAGAAACATTAATAATTTGTCGAACATCTCTTTCGATATATGTTTTCACATAAGAAGAGTAGTATCTTTGCCAATCAATTTTTTCATCTTGAAGTTGCGGCATACTTCCTCTATGGATCCAATACCACAAATCACTATAGCTTTTAATTTGTGATTTTCTTTCATTAAAATAGGCTTCATTTGGGATAAAAGATTTATTAAATTCAATATGATGTATTTCACGAAATGATAATCCTTTTAATTCAACAATAGCCATGCGTCCAGCTAAGGTTTCATTTACCCCTTTCATCAACTCAAAAGCCTGTGATCCAGTAAGCGCAAAACTTCCTTTTTGTTTATTCATATCGACATACATTTTTAAATATCTAAATATACTAGGCGCATATTGGACTTCGTCAATGAACAAGGGTGGTTGATAGTTTTTAAAAACAAATTTGTCTCTTCTAAAGCTTCAATTAAAACAAACACATCTTCCAAAATCACATATTTATAATCATCACACAAGCATTGTAGAAGTGTTGTTTTACCAACTTGTCTAGGTCCTGTAACCAATACAATAGGAAACTGTTCTAAGCATTCTTTTGTCACTTCTTCTAAATGTCTTTTAATATACATGACTTCACTCCTTTTAACTTACTCAAGACCCAAACATATTATACTTGTTTTTTCACAACCAAAAAAGAGAACAGGAAGTCTGTTCTCTTATAAAATCTCCTCTAATTTATCTCTTAAGAGATAGATATCTTTACTAGACATAAAGACGAATGCTGCAGGAGCTAATTCTTTTAACTTTTCAGCTGAAGCATCATCTACATCTAATAAGATTGCGTTTGGACAACGATCCATTAAATCTTGAATTGTGACCGTGATTGTTTCATCTTCTCTTACAGCATTTTTAGGAAAATCAAGTAAACATACTTGATCTGCCGTATTTAAGCTTTTCGCAAAGTCATCCAAGAAATATTGTAGACGTGAATAACGATCTGGTTTATATAACGCAACAATTTTCTTTTCCGGATATTTTTTACGAACGGCATCAATCATTAAACGAATAGCGGTTGGATGGTGTGCATAGTCATCCACTAATACACTATCCTTGACTTCATCAATCACAAATCGACGTGCAATTCCTTTATAGTCTTTTAAGCCTTGTACAATCAAATCAGCCGGCATTCCTAAAACATGGGCTAGCGCAAAACATCCTAAGGCATCCTGCATAAATGGATCTCCTACTTCATTTAATTCTACATGAGCTAAAATTTCACCATTGTGCTTACAATCAAAATGCATGCCAAATGGACCTTGTTCAATATTGACAGCTTGATAATCATTTCCATCCTTCATACCATACGTTGTTACAGGTACGTTGTAATGCAAATTCTTCAAGTGTTCGTTATCCCCAAATACCACAATGTGTTTTTTAACTTGGTTGGCAAAACTTTGGAATGCCGATACATAATCATCCATATCTTTATAATAGTCGATGTGATCTAATTCAATATTTGTAATAATCGCATAATCTGGATGATAGGCTAAAAAATGTCTTTGAAATTCACAAGACTCTAGCACAAAATGATTGGCATGTTCTGGCATATAGCCATGGCCATCCCCAATTAAATAGGCACATTCATCTTGTAAAGAAAGAACTTGACCTAAAATACCAGTCGTAGTTGATTTACCATGTGTACCGGCTACACAAATTGAGCTGTATGACTCTAATAAAATACCTAAATATTCATTATAATAATATGTTTGTACAGTTGGATTATCTATGGCTGCTTTCACTTCAGGATGTGTTTGATCAAAAGATAAACCAATAATTACTGTGTCATTGTTCTTAATATTTTCAGGACTAAATGAATAAATAGGAATATTACGAGCTTTTAATCCATCTTCTGTAAAAATATATTTATCGATATCACTACCCGTTACTTCTTTATGTTCATCATGTAAGATACATGCTAAGGCAGCCATACCTGTTCCTTTAATACCAATAAAATGATAAGCCATTCTATTCACCTTCTTTATCGAATAATGATTCTTGTTTATTTGTTTCCTTTTTTGGCTTTTCTAACATTTCAGAAAGATTCATATTCGCCTTTTTATCTTCCACCTTATATTCAGGAATCGATTTTGCAGGTTGCATACTAGGAAGGTATGTTCCATACATTGGCGATAAAATCTGTGAGAAATCTTCATCTTCTGGTTTTTGTAAAGAAATCGCATCATGTACTTTATCAAATTCTTTTTTATCATCCTCAACATTTCCAAAAATTGGAGAAATAACAGGTTGATAATCTAAATCTTCCGCCACACGACGTACTTTTACTGATTTATGACGATCATACTTATATACCTTTTGTTTCGGTTTAGTTTCTTCTTGGGCAATTGAATCCACATCTAAGCCTTTAAAAATCGTAGATTTCTTTGGTTTAGGTTGAATAATCGCCTTTTCAAAAATTGGAGAATCCATAAAGTTTTCAGGATTTTCTTCAACTGAACTTGCAGCTTGTGTAAATACAGGCTGTGGTTTTACCTCTTCTTGTACAACAGGTTGTTCTACAACTTCAGGTACAGGTGTAATTTCTTCTTCTTTTGTAGGTTCTTCTACAACTTCTTGTTCTTCATCATCTTCTTCAATATCTTCATTGAAAATCGCATGCATTAAGTCCTTTAACATCTTTTATCCTCACTTTCTATAGTTTGAGTAAGAAATGCCTCTATTTCTTCTTTTGTCTTTCGAAGAGTCGATACAAATCTTGAAATTTCTTTTCCATCCTTAAAACATATAAAGCTAGGGATACCCATCACTTCATATTCAAGCGCAATATCCATACAATGATCACGATTTAAGGAATAGAATTGTAAATTGCTAAATTCTTCTTCAATTTCAGGCAAGAAAGGTTTGATGTACATACAGTCTGGACACCAAAACGCTGTAAACATCATCACTTGAATGCCTGTATTGTTTAGTGCTTTTAAAAATTCGTCTTTATTTTTAATATCAGTCATGCATATATCTCCAAACACAACGATAGATTGGCTGTCCTAAAGAAATGAATTTTTGTTCATATTCTGTAATCGCATCTTCATCATGTTTTTCACGACGATAATCTACACTGACTTCAACTATCTTAAATCCAGCATTCTGAAATTCAATCAAGCTATATTCAAACAAAGCACTGTTGTCCGTTTTCATTTGAATTTCGCCATTTCTTGATAAGATGCGCTTATATTGATCTAAAAAGGAAGCACTGGATAAACGTCTTTTCGCATAACGCTTTTTAGGCCATGGATCTGAGAAATTCAAATGGATCACATCGACTTCACGAGGTCCAAACCATTCTCCTATGCTACTCGCATCATCTTGGATCAATTTCAAATGTTTATCCTCTGTATCCTCATCATATTTTTTAGCGGCAATACCCGCAGCACTTTCATTCTTTTCAATCGCAATGAATCCAGTATTCTTATACATTTTAGCCATGTCTAAAGAATAATTTCCTTTTCCACAACCAATCTCAATATGCAAAGTATCTGTACCCATCAACTTTTTCCAATTTCCTGCCTGTTTAGATGGTTCTTTTACTAAACAATTTGCGGTAGGCAAATAATCTGTTGCCCACTTCACTTTTCGCATTCTCATATTAGCTACACAATGTCACGATCGCATCGGCATAAATACAGATAGCCTGCAACAAGTTATCTAATTTAATACCTTCATCACGTTGGTGACATCCTCCTACGAATGCATCTGTTTCAATCACTTCATTTGGAAGTTCTGGACCATACGATACAAAGTTTTCAAATTTACGTGCATATGTTCCACCACCAATTGTGATAGGACATGAGAATGTATCGCCTGTATATTTTTGGTAGACACTCATTAAATCTTTTACTAAACGAGAATCTGGATCCACAAATAATGGTTTTGAATCTCCACGATTTTCGGCTTTGATATTTGAAGTTAAGCTTGCACAAGCTGCATCAAATTTAGCCATGATCTCATCTGCATTTGTATCATTTGGATAACGAATATCAATTAAGATATCTGTTTCGTTATTTTCCATATTCACAATACCTGTATTCATTGTCAAGAAAGACATATATAAACCATCTTTTTCAATGCCAACAGGTTTTCCCATCCAGTCTTTTAATAAGAAATATAAATCTTTTGATAGTTGATCATCAAAGGCTTCACCAATAAAGTTCAATAATAGAACAGCGGCATTCACACCATTATATGGCATAGCTGCATGTGCAAAGGCACCATCAATATGTAGTGTAACTCCTTCTTCACTTCTTTTGATTGAACCCTTAACACCTTGCGTAGCACAATAGAATTTAAATAAATCTTCTTGTTGATAACTCATCACATCCACAGTCACATCCGCTTTACCAATGACAATGTTTGGACGGCTTCCCGCATGAAGTTTTTTGATGACTGTTGCATCACGACTTACTAATCCTACATGTAAGCCACCTTTTTCACCATAAATCACTGGGAAGTTGGCATCGGGTACAAATCCCATTTGAGGAACTTCGGCATGATCTACATAGTAATTCATACATTCCATACCTGATTCTTCATCACATCCTGTTATCAACATGACACGTTTTTTAAGTGGAATGTTTAAATCACGAATCATTTTTAAGGCGTAATAACCAGCTAGAGCCGGTCCTTTATCATCCATAACACCACGTCCAAAGATATAGCCATTTTCCAATGTTACTTTTAAAGGATCTTTTGTCCACCCTTCACCTAGTGGCACAATGTCTAAGTGACCTAAAACACCAAATGTTTCGTCACCCTTTCCATATTCAACAACACCTGCATATCCATCAATATCGTTTGTTTCAAAACCATCGCGTTTAGCCATGTCTAGCATCGCATCTAAAACGTCACGACAATTCTTTCCAAAAGGAGCATTTTCAGTTTTCGTAGATTCATCACGAACACTTTCATACGATACAAGTGTGTTTAAGTCTTTTAAGAAATCATCTTTATATTTAAGTACTTCTGTATTAAAATCCATAATTTTCACCTCTACCCACCTATTTTACCACATAGTCAAGAAAAAAGAACTCGTTTTTCACGAGTTCCTAACTTTTACGCTTCCGTTTTTTCTTCTTCTGTTTTAGGTTTTGGAAGTAAAGCTTTTGCGCTTACATTGATACGACCCTTATTGTCGATTTCTGTAACCTTAACATCGATCACATCACCAAGTTTTAATACATCTTCTACTTTTTCTACACGGTGATGAGAAATTTTAGAGATGTGTAGTAAACCGTCTGTATTACCAAACAAGTTCACGAATGCACCAAATTTTTCTAAACGAACAACTTTAGCTGCATATACATCACCAACTTTAGCTACACGAACAATGTCACTGATCATTTGTTTCGCTTTTTCGATTGTATCATAATCATTGTGATAGATTACAACTTTTCCATCATCATCAATATCAATTTTTACATTGTCACATTGTGCAATGATTTCATTGATCATTTTTCCACCAGGTCCGATCACATCTTTGATCTTATCTGGATCAATATTCATCATCGCAATCTTAGGTGCATATGGACTCAATTGTTTTCTTGGCTCAGAAATACATGCTAGCATATTGTCTAAGATTTCTAGACGAGCTTTATGAGCTTGTGCTAAAGCTTCTTCAAAGATATTTTTAGTGATACCTGTTACTTTGATATCCATCTGCAATGCAGTGATACCATTTTTAGTTCCAGCAACCTTAAAGTCCATATCTCCAAAGTGGTCTTCCATACCTTGAATATCTGTTAATACAGTATATTTACCTGAATCATCATCCATGATCAATCCCATCGCAATACCAGCTACTGGAGCTTTGATTGGAACACCAGCTGCCATTAAAGACATAGTTCCTGCACAAATACTTGCCTGAGAACTAGATCCATTACTTTCCATAACATCTGCCACAGTACGAATTGTATATGGGAATTCATCTACGCTTGGTAATACTTGAGCTAAAGCTCTTTCACATAAAGCACCATGACCAATTTCACGACGTCCAGGATTTCCCATACGTCCTGTTTCACCAACGCAATATGGTGGGAAGTTATAGTGGTGCATGAAACGTTTTGAATCTACAACAGTTAAGTCATCAATGATTTGGTTATCATTTAATGCACCCAATGTAGTTGTTGATAATACCTGTGTTTCACCACGAGTAAATAATGCTGAACCATGAACACGAGGAAGTAAATCCACTTGTGAGTTCAATGGACGAATTTCATCAATTTGACGACCATCTGGACGAACTTTATCTTCAATAATCAAACGACGTACTTCATCCGCCTCAATACCACGACAAATTTCACGAGCTTGTTTAACCGCATTGTTTTGATCTTTTTCAGATGCATATTCTTTGTTTGCGATCATTTCAGCCGCTTCATCTGTTAAATCATCAATTTTACCATAACGTTCCAATTTTTCTTTGATTGAAACAGCCGCACGAATTTGTGCTTCAAAGTTAGAACGAACTTCACGATCAATTGTTTCATCAACTGCGTACAATTCGATTTCACGTTTTTCTTTACCGCAAGTTGCAACAATTTCTTCTTGGAATGCACATAATTTTTTGATTTGTTCATGTCCAAACATCAATGCCGCAAGCATATCTTCTTCGCTCACTTCTTTAGCACCTGCTTCAACCATGTTTAAAGCTTGTGCAGTACCAGCTACTGTTAAATCAATGTCACTTTCTTCCATTTGAGCGACTGTAGGATTCGCAACCAATTCTCCATTGATACGTCCAACTTTACAACCAGCAATAGGTCCATTGAATGGAATATCAGAAATACATAATGCCAAAGATGCACCAAACATGGCAGCCATTTCTGGACTTGCATCTTGATCCACACTTAATACTGTGTTGACAACTTGTACTTCATTACGGAATCCTTCCGCAAATAAAGGACGGATTGGACGGTCGATCATACGAGCTGTTAATGTCGCATGTTCGCTTGGTCTTCCTTCACGACGTAAAAATCCTCCTGGAATCTTTCCAACAGAATATAACTTTTCTTCAAAACTTACTGTTAAAGGGAAAAAGTCAATCCCTTCTTTTGCCTGGTTCGATGCACATGCAGTTGATAATGTAACTGTATCTCCATAACGAATAATAACAGCACCATCAGCCTGTTTTGCGATTTCTCCAGTTTCTACTGTGATCCCCCGACCACAAAAATCTAAATGAAACTCTTGTTTCGCCATTTTTTCACCTCAATCATACTTTTATATTCTATCAAATAAATGCTTAAAAAAAAAGTAATCTTTTCGATTACTTTCTTAAACCTAATTTAGCGATCAATGCTTTGTAACGATCTAAATCTTTACCCTTCAAGTAAGCTAACAATTTTTTACGACGACCAACTTTTTTCATCAATCCACGTTGTGAGTGGTAATCGTGTTTGTGTTCTTTGAAGTGTTCAGTTAAACGGTTGATTTCTTCTGTCAATACAGCGATTTGAACTTCAGGAGAACCTGTGTCACCTTCGTGTACTGCATACTCTTGCATAATTGCTTGTTTTTCAGATTTTAATAACATTTTTTCTTCCTCCATGTATATTAGTCCTTTTCTACCGAGCGAAAGGTTGGAAGTTTCCAGACTCTCAGTACAAAAGCTATTAAACTATATCATTCAATCAACATAAAATCAACTAGAATCGTATTTAATATTTCAAGACCCGCATCCTTTAAATAGATACATTCCCCTTCAAAACAAAAATACTCACGATACTTATCTAATACTTGCGCATAATGTTCTTTAAAATCACTTTGATACTTTACATTCCATTCTTTTATATTCAATCCAAATTTCGTACGTAAAGCCATCATGATCGCATCCATGCCTCGTTCAGCAAGTGTTTCAGAAATATAAGTAGAGCAAGATCCCTTCAAACAATACTCCTTTAAACTTGTCGTATTATCATAACGAATCCCATCAACTCTTCCACTTGCACCACAGCCAAAGCCATAAAAGTCTTTGTCTTGCCAATATGCTAGATTGTGCTTGGAATAATGACCTGGCTTACAAAAGCTAGAAATCTCATAGTGAATATATCCGGCTGCTTCAAGTGTTTTTGTAATATATTCAAACATATCGGCTTCTAGATCACTATCACAAGGTTCTACCCCTGCCTTTCCAAAGATAGAATTTTCTTCAATCTGCAAAGAATAAATAGATAAGTGTGGTATATCTAAACTTAAAAATGTGGAAATATCTTTTTTCACATCTTCCATTGTTTGATTTGGAAGCCCAAAAATCAAATCAATGGAAAAAGTCGATATCGAACTTTTCTTGATATTTTCAATAACCGAAATTGCCTGACTTGCTGTATGTGTTCTATGACAAATCTTTAATAGATCATCCTTAAAGCTTTGTACGCCTAAACTAATTCGGTTCACACCAAGAGCTACATAGGCATTTAATTTATCTTCATCTAAAGATTCAGGATTGCATTCTACGGTAAATTCCTCAATATCTTTAGGAAAACAATTTCTTATAGATACAAAATCATCCACACTTAATAAACTTGGTGTTCCACCACCAAAATAAAGAGTATGAAGACTTGAAATCTTATACTCTTGAATTTCTTGAATTAACTTTTCTTTCCAACTTGAAAAGAAAGATTCATTTTTTTGAATCCGGACAAAATCACAATACGCACATATGGAATCACAGAAAGGAATGTGCACATAGGCTGATGGTACCATTAGTCGTCATCCATACTTAAAACGGCCATGAAGGCTTCTTGCGGAATCTCAACCGATCCTACCATCTTCATACGTTTCTTTCCTTCTTTTTGTTTCTCCAATAATTTCTTTTTACGCGAAATATCTCCACCATAACATTTCGCCAATACGTTTTTACGCAATGCCTTAATGTTTGTACGCGCAATGATCTTTCCACCAATGGCAGCCTGCACAGGAATTTCAAATTGCTGCTTAGGAATCAAGTCTTTTAATTTTACAGCCATCGCATTACCGCGGTTATACGCAAAATCTCTAAAGACAATCGTAGATAGGGCATCGACAATTTGTCCATTTAATAAAATATCCATCTTCACCAATGAACTTGTGCGATATCCACTAAATTCATAGTCAAAACTAGCATAGCCTTTTGTACAAGATTTCATCTTATCAAAGAAATCATAGATAATTTCACTTAATGGCATTTGGTACACCATCATCATACGAACATCATCTAAAACTTGAAGATCCACATATTCACCACGTTTTTTCTGACAAAGATCCATCATCGGACCTACATATTCTTTGGGTACCATAATGTCACACTTCACATAAGGTTCTTCAATGTGATCGATTTTTTGAGGTTCTGGTAAAGCCGATGGATTATCGATTTCTTCCATAATTCCATCTGTTTTATAAACATGATAAATTACCGAAGGACTTGTGGCGATAAGACTTAGATTATATTCACGCTCTAAACGCTCTTCAACAACGTCCATGTGTAATAAGCCTAAAAATCCACAACGGAAACCAAACCCTAAGGCTTGTGAAGTTTCGGGTTCAAAATGTAAAGCTGCATCATTTAATTTTAATTTGGATAAAGCTTCCTTTAAATCATCATAACGCGCATTATCCACTGGATATAAACCACAATATACCATTGGATGCATTTCACGATATCCCGATAGTGGTTCACTTGCAGGATTGGATGCGACTGTAATCGTATCACCGACACGAACATCTTCAATATTTTTAATGGCTGCACTGACCCATCCTACATCTCCACAGTTCAATTTATCTTCTACCACTTCTTTTGGTGTACGAACACCAACTTCCGTCACTTCATATTCAGCGCCGGTTGCCATAAAGCGAATCTTATCTTTTGGTTTAATGGTTCCATTTTTAACAGAAACAAACGCAATGATTCCACGATAGGAATCATAGAAGGAGTCAAAGACTAAAGCTTGTGTAGGTGCATCTTTATCCCCTTTTGGACTTGGTAGTTTATGTACAATTTCTTCGAGCACTTTATCGACATTCAATCCAGATTTCGCACTAATTTCAACAGCTTCACTACAATCCAATCCAATTAAGTCTTCAATTTCTTTTTTTACAACTTCAGGTTGTGCACTTGGAAGATCCACCTTATTTAATACGGGTAAGATTTCCAAATCATTTTCGATAGCCAAATATACATTGGCCAAAGTTTGTGCCTGAACACCCTGAGCTGCATCAACAACTAAAATAGCCCCATCACATGCAGCAAGAGACCTAGACACTTCATATGTAAAGTCGACATGGCCTGGTGTATCAATAAGATGGAACAAGTAATCTTGTCCATCTTTGGCATGATATACAAGCTGTACGGCATTTAATTTAATTGTGATTCCACGCTCTCTTTCTAGATCCATTGAATCTAGAATCTGATCTTTCATTTCACGCTTTTCAACCGTATCCGTTAATTCTAAGATACGATCGGCTAATGTACTTTTTCCGTGGTCAATATGTGCAATAATACAAAAATTTCGAATATTCTTTTGATCCATAGACTTCCCCCTACTCCACAATATTTCCTACTAAGTTTCTTCCTTGTCCATTAAAGAAGCTTGCACAATCCATGACTGGCTTTCCTTCCATTTGACAAGTTTCGATCACAAGTGTACCTAAATGAAGGCCAATACCAAGTTTGTTCTTGCCAATCTTAACAAGAAGTCCAAACTCGTTGTGTTCATTTAAATAACTTGCCTTTAAGATTTTAAATTTCTTTCCTTTTAATAACACATAAGCACCTGGTGCATTGGCAAAGGCACGAATCTGATTTAAAATGTGTTCATCATCTTGATTCAAATCAATATGCTCTTCTTCCTTAGATAAAACCGGTGAGAAGACAACTTGACTTTCATCTTGTTCTACATATACCGCCTTACCTGAACAGATTTCTTCAAAGTGAGAAAGTAATAATTCACTAGCACAAACACCCATCTTTTCAAATAAGGTTGTTGAATTATCTGTTGGTAAGATTTCAATTTCTTTTTGAGCTAGTACTGGACCTGCATCCATTTTTGGTGCCATTTTCATTAATGACATACCACTCACTGTATCTCCATTCCAAATGGCTCTTTGAATAGGTGCTCCCCCTCTATATTTAGGAAGCAAAGAACCATGAAGATTGACACAACCATATCGAGGTAAGTTCAATACTTCCTTAGGTACGATTTGTCCATATGCGCAAGTCACAATTAAATCAGGGGCAAAATCAAGAATGGTTTGATAATCCGATTTAATTTTAACAGGCTGAAATACAGGAATATCATATTCTAAAGCCACTTCTTTGACTTCCGAATAGACAAGCTGTTGTTTTCTACCCTTTTTCTTATCCGGCTGCGTTACCACTAAGCCTACATGTATATCATTTTCTAACATCGTTTTTAGTACGACACTCGCAATTTTGGGTGTTCCCATAAAAATAATGCGTCTATTTTCCATATATATCACTCCAATACTAGAGTATTATAGCGTATTTTTTTGAAGTTGTGTTGCATTAAATCTAGAAATTTGCTATAATCCATTTGCAAATTTATGTCAGGAGGTGCACTTCATGCCACAGATTAAATCTCAAAAGAAACGTGTTAAAACAAATAACAAGGCTCACAAATTAGTCGTATCTAAAAAATCAGCATTGAAATCAAGTATTAAAGCTGTATTAGCAGCTGTTGATGCTAAAGATAAAGAAGCTGCTGTTGCAGCTTACAACGACTGCAGTTCTAAATTAGACAAAGCCGTAGCTAAAGGTATTCACCACAAAAACTACGCTAGCCGTCAAAAAGCACGTTTAGCAAAAGCTATTAACGAAATCGCGTAATGAAGAATTAAGAAGTCATATGACTTCTTTTTTTTATTCTTTGATTCATCATAAAAGGCCACTCAATCTAGAGTGACCCTCATTAAAAATCTAAACCAATAAACGTTTTATAAGTTATGGCTTTTTCAATCGCATCAACAAATGTTGGTGTTATATCTTTTATTTTATCCCATATTTGCGTTTCTCGTTTTAATACGCCATATGAAACAATTTCACTTTCATAATCATCGATCATTAAATTTCCTTTTTCATTCAGATATTCAAATATTTTATTATCTACCAAATAATCAAATTCTACCTTCGGTAAATTATAAAATAAGAGATTTTCACTCCCCTGAACACCCGTATCAAATTCGTAAATACCTTTTTAATTCTTTGGAACTGAAACATATTTTTGAAACATTTTTATACCACCTAACTTAATTTAAAAACATTACATTTACATTTCTAATTTATTATTGATATTCTCAATCCATCTAACATCTTCACCTTCAAGAAAATCAATAAAACGCTTAAAATTAGTACTTCCGACAATCGAATCATGTAAGAGTAATTCATTTACTCTTTTTCTCATCTCTAAATAATTTTCTTTCGTGATATATTCCATAATACGATTAATTTGATCCGCTCTACCCTTGTAATTATCTACTTTAGTATACTCTTTAATCAAACCTGCATTTACAGCCTTGGCCGGTGTCTTTAAAATTTTGCTCGTCCAATGTTTAGAAATAATCTGCATAGTACAAGGATTCCCAAATATAACGACTTCATCAGATGCATTATCCACACCATGAAATTCATTGATTTTACGCTTAATGTCTTCATATTGTTCATACGGTTTTTTCTCTGTATCACAAAACACTAACACTAACTCATAAGATCCATTTTGATATCTATCTTGATATCTGGCTGGAATATTACCATTACCACCAGCATTCACCAGTGAAATTGCATATTTATTATTCCAAACGCCCAAGAAAATTAGGCGTTTAAAATATTCATACTCTTCATTCCCTTCACAAATCACACATATCTTATGTTTGTTTGAAAAAAACGGAATTCTATTTGCCATTCATATTACCTTTTATACTTAGTAAAGAATTAATCAATTCAGGATCAGGTAATGCTCCTAGAGCTCCTTTACGATATTTTTCCATAATATCTGTTGTATCTCTCACCCCTTGTTGTGCTGTAAAATCAGCAAGTGAATATACATATACTCCATTCGAATCTTTGTGAACAAACCATATTTGTTCTTTTCTAAATAATCTCTTGCAATCCATTAAATTAATGTCGTGCACAGTAAAAATCATCTGTGCATCGGTATTCATCTCATTATTAAACATCGCAACAATTGCTCTAGTAAGTTTAAAATGAATACTACTGTCCAATTCATCGACTACAAGAATTCTTCCTTGTTCAAGTGCTTGAATAACATAACTTGCAATAGCGGTAATCTTCTTTGTACCAGTAGAATCAAATAACATACTTGGAACTTTAATACCCTTATATGTTGAAACCAAACGAATTTGATCCATAAATCCCTCAGGAATATTTAAAACCATCTCATCCGGTTTTTCATCGGAATCATTTAATTCAACTGGAATTTTATCCATACCAACATATTCAAAATTATCCATATATAAATCTGAATTTTTAATAAACTCAACAACTTTTTCTTGAATTTGATTCTTATTTTTCATCACTTCGATAGTATTTGAAATTGGAATATTATTCATATTAATCACATCAATTTTCGAAGCAAATCCTACAAGAATCTCTTTCATTTTGTTTATATACTCAAATTTACCAGTATCCATCACATAATAAAGCAAATTATTTTTCGACACAACAGGAATTATATCTCTTAAAGACTCATCCAAACATTCATATTCTTCACCAATCGTATCCTTTTTTAACCAGCATATTTCTTTTTCATTGTTATATTGATCTTTTAAAATTTCTAAAAACGATTCATAAATAAATGCATTTTCTTTTATATCGTATTTAAAATCATAAGCAAATTTTCTTCCAAGAAACAAAAATGTTATACCTAATTCACAAACTGTACTTTCTGTAAAAATATTAGGCATAATCTCTTTATTTTTGTTTAACAGAACATTCTTGATTGCTTTAATACATTTAACCAAACAAGTTTTACCAGTATTATTTGGTCCATAAATACCAGCAGTCTTAAGTACATTAAAGTTATTCTCTTTATGGACATTAGATCCAAATTTTTTATTTCGCATATCTGCTTTCATTGAAAATTGAATCTCTTCATTAAATGCATAGCAATTTTTTGCACGTACCTCTATCAACATAACCATTTCCTCCAAAACACAACCACAGCTTTATTATATCATTATTTATTTTTTATGCAATTATTTTGCATGTTATATTTTTGCTAGAAAAAAATGAACAAGGCTATCCCTTGTTCATCATTAAATTTAGACAGAAGTATTCAAAGCCATCATCCTTATCGATCTTACCCATTTTCATTTGTTGATCAAAGTCAGCAAGTAAAGATAGATTATAAAGTAATGTTTCACTTGAAAATCGCATGGCCTTTTGCATATTGAGTTTAACCCTGTATGGATTTGCCTTTAACTCTTGGGCAATTGTAGCTTGTGCCTTTCCTTCATCCATTAATACGCGTACTTGAAATAGAAAACGAATTTGACTAGCCAAAAGAGCAACTATAGCTACTGGCTGCATATTCAGCTTTCTAAAATTACGATAGTAAGCTAATAATAAGATGCCATTTTGGCTAAAGAAGGCATCCACCATTTTAAAGATATCATTTGTAGGTTCTACAACTAATAGGTTTTGTACATCTTCAAGCGTAGGATTTTTTGAATAGATTGAAATCTTTTCTATTTCATTTTGAATACACATAGGATCTAATCCCATTCTTGATGTCATCCAATCTAATGTTTTAAAATCCACCTTGACACCAAATTCTTTAAGTTTATCTTGCACATAGAACTTTTGGGACTTGTCATCCAAAGCTAAACAAGAATATAACGTCGCACAACTGCTGATTTCCTTAACCTTTTTCTTTCTGGTATCCAATTTATCACTTGGACAAATTAGAACTAAAATCATTTCGGTATCTTTTCTTAAAAGAAAAGGATCTACTTCATATTTTGTCGTATTCTTACTCGATAAAAAGGTGCAATTATTGACAATAATCATCTTGTCATCATCAAAAATCGAATAGGCATCTAGATCTTGTAAGACATTTGAAATCTCATCCGTTTGTGCATCATATACATTCACATTTTCTTGAATAGAATGTCTTTTTTTAATGGCCTCTAACTTCATTGAAACCATGCTTTTGTCTTTTCCATATAAAATATAAATCATGCTCTTATTATACCAAACAATCCATCGTTTGTGACAATAAAAGCAAAGTGATGCAAAGAATAAATCGCAATACTTCCATTTGTACTTGTACAAAAAGTATGAATATGTAAATAATCTAATGTCTTTAATGTTTCCGTACTAGGATGATCATACTTATTCTTATAGCCTGCACTAATTAGGGCAATCTTACAATCTAAAGAATCCAAAAAAGCTGCATCTGAACTTGTATTTGAACCATGATGTCCTACTTTGATCACATCCGCTTTTAAATCATACGTGTCCATCAATTGTTTTTCGATTTCTTTACTCGCATCACCCATAAAAAGATAATTTAAATGATCAAATGTAAAATAAGAGATTATACTTGAATCATTTTCATCTTTCGCCATTCTTTCTTGAAGAAGTAAATAGAATGGATATTCTACATTTACCTTATCTTTTGAATCTTTGATCACCTGTTTAATTTTAACCATATCTTTTAAACGATCATAACCTCCACTATGATCAAAGTCAGCATGTGTTAAAATCAAAGTATCGATTGTATGAATATTCTTGTTTTCTAAAAAAGGAAAAATGATACGTTCTACATTATCTCGATATAGGCTTTGGCCACAATCAATCATTACTACACTTTTATAAAAAGGTTCTACAATGACACTACAATCGCCCTGTCCTATATTTAATGTATAAACTTGAAAGAATGGATTACAAAACACTTCAAGAAACGGAATGAGAAAGAGGATCATATATTTCCATTTAAAATGTTTAAGACATTGTATATAAACAACAATAAAGATAAAAATAAATACATATTGTGGAGCATAATGAATCGTTATAGATGGAATTTTTAATGTCACAAAATTTGGAATAAACATTCCCAACAAGAATACACATCCATACAACTTTCGAAGTAGATTAAACAACAAGAACGAAACAATATCGACTTTCTTAAAGTAAATGAATAAGACGCTTATTAAAACCATCTTTTGTACGATCCACTTATGTTCTGTACAAAAATAGGATACAAGCTGCAAAAGAATAGGTAGCACAAACGATATAGATAGTACTTGTGTTGGATACAGAATTGAAAAGCATAAAATGGTAAATCCAATTTGATCGGATTTGGATTTAAAAAATAAGTAAGATATTTGATACAGAATAAATCTTGTCAATGAAAGTGTAAACACAAAGAAAGAACCAAAGAGTATACTCAAAATTAATAAACTTATGCGAATCTTTTTATCTTCATACTTTCTTTTTAATAGATTAAACACAATAAAATAAGCACTAATATATCCATAACCTAACATGGTATAAATTTCATCAATCGTATCTTCATGAATTCCATAATATAAAGATAATAATACTTTTGAATTCTTTTGACTCGATATATAGGTATATAGTTTGGATTTTAATGAATTGGATTTCTTTAAAATCCTTATGGATTTCGTTTTATAAAATACATTTTTTGACGCATTATACTTTGTAAAACTAAAGAGTGTAAAATTGTCATCGGTATGAATCGGTTCTAAAGAATCGACTTGAATCTGATCCTTGAAATTCAAATCTAAATCACTCTGTACAAGCACCCTTGTCCTTTGATTTTTTGCGACATAACAACTTTGTTTGATTTCGGATATAGTATAAATTCCTTTTTCAGCCTCTTTACAAGGCTTGACTAAAACAATAGAGAATAAAGAGAGTATCATAAATACAATCAGAATTCTTTTACTATGAAATCTCTCATTTAAATACAATAAGAAACAAAAGCTAAAACAAAATATACAAAGAGGATCTTTTAGAATAATACAGGCCAAAAAGCCGAGACTTACAATCAACATCATAGGCAGATCTTATCCTTGATCTTATTAAATAAAGCTTCGCCAATGCCTTTTACATCTTTAATTTGTTCTAAAGTTTGAAATGTGTTTTCTTGCCGATAGTCTATGATTCTTTGCGCAATGCTTGGACCAATGCCAGGAAGCGTTTGAAGCTCTTCTGAAGTTGCACTATTTAAAGATATAAGTTTGATTTCTTTGATTTCTGGAATGATGACAACATCTTTATCTTGAAGAATATGCGTAAAACTTATACTTGAAGTATCTGCATTCTCTAATAAAGGGCCACTCATTTTAATAAGTTTTGAAATAGAACTATTCCGTTTGAGTGTATAGACACCTGGATTTTGAATGGCTCCTTTAATTTCAACTTCCATCAATGTGGGTTTTGTTTCTTTTAAAGTAATTGGTGTATATCGGTTAAAGCATGTAAAGGCAAAGAAAATGATTGCACAAAAAAAGAGAAGAGTTCGTTTCATAAATATCACCCTTCTCTTATACGTTATTTTTTGATGTTTTTTTATTTTATTTCTAAAATTTTTACATCATAAGGTTCTTCAACACGTTTTACAGTACAAACATCCCCTACTTTGTGATCCATGATCACTTCTGCAAGTGGAGTTGTGTTTGAAAGCTTACCATTGAATGGATCCGCTTCAATTGTACCAACGATATTGAATGTTACTTCTTGATTGTCTGATAAATCTAAGATCTTTACAGTCGATCCCAATTTTACAACCGTCTTTTTCTTTTTATCTTCTACATCTGCAGATTCAGTAATGATTTCGGCATTTTTGATCATTGCCTCTAATTCACGAATACGACCTTCGACTTGTGCCTGGTGTTCTCTTGCAGCATCGTAGTCCGCATTTTCGGACAAGTCACCTTGTGCACGAGCTTCTTGTAACTCAACGATAACTTCTTGACGCACTTTATGAACTAGGTTTTCATGTTCATTGACTAAATCATTATAACCTTCTTGGGTAACGTAAAATTTTTCATTTGCCATGTGGTATCACTCCTTGTATTTAGCACAAAAAATTATAGCATAATCCTTGAATTATGCAAAACATTGTTACAGATTTAATCCTAATTCTTCGCAAATCTGTTGATGTTCTTCATATGTTTTTGAATAATGGACTTTACCATCCAACTTATTGTAAATATCGGCCGCAAAGAATAGATAATCTGTCTTTTTAGGTGCAAGCACAGCCTTGATTGCGTCATCACCCGGATTTAAGATCGGCCCAATTGGCAAACCTTCATGTAGATACGTATTGTATGGTGAATCGATTTCTGGATTGGTTTCACAATCTTTAGGATCTTTAAAATCATCATATAATGCATAACATACTGTAACACTCGATTGAAGTTTCATGCCTTGTTCTAAACGATTATGGAAAATACCTGCAATCATTTCCATATCTTCTTTTGAACTTGCCTCAAATTGAACCACACTTGCCAAACTGATGACTTGTTGCACAGAATAATGACTCTTTGAGAACAATTCCTTGTTCTCTTTATACATCACTTCAAAGCGGTCTAGCATAATCCGAGTGATTTCATCAATGGAATCCTCTTTTCCTAAGTAATACGTATCTGGGAATAAATACCCTTCTAGTTTTACTTTGTAGTTGGAATTGTTTAAATCATCCACATGGATAAATGAATAATCTTTCGCTAGTTTTTGAATATATGAAATATCATTCCATTGATTTAAGATTTCTTCAGACGAAAACTTTCCATCATATAAATTGGATATTTCAGCCGCTATTTCTTTTGCCCATTTTCCTTCTGGTACCTTTAATACTAACGCATCCTTCTTAAGTTTTGTACTATCTTGAATATACGATAATATTTCTTTTACACTCATACCATCATTCAACTCAAATGTTCCGGCCACAAAATTTGTATTGTGACTTGCCTTGGCATACAACTTTGTCACTGTCGCATTTGAAATCAAATTTTCATTTTCTAAATTTTCTACAACCTGATCAAGCGTATCTCCGCTTTCAATTGTGAATACTATATTCTTATCCCCATTGCCCGTACTTGACAAGTCTTTTTTAACCACAAAAACACCTGCAAGACCAGCGATAATTAAAATACATACAACGACTAATAAAACAACTCTTACAGAATTGACTTTACGCCTAGTCGGCATTTTCCTCGTCCTCAACAAATGTGTTGATTACTTCTTCAACCATATCCCATTCTGCTTCACTTTCGATTGGAATCAATTGACCCTTGTCATCATAACGAGAGGCATATACTTCGCCTTCATCTAAATCTGGATCTTGGAAAACAACATATTGACATCCTGTTTCATCACTATCAAAAGTGAATAGAATTGTCATCTTTTTTTCATTTCCATTTTCATCTTTAACATATAAACAATTTGAATCTAACATACATTACTTCCTTTCAAAAATAAAGGAGGACATTAAAATCCCCCATTTTGTCTGTCCAAAAAACTCTGTAAAATTTGAACCGCAGCCATTTGATCAATTACTTTTTTACGTTTCTTTCTAGAAACATCCCCCTGAAGTAAAATTTTCTCAGCTGCAACTGTTGTAAGTCGCTCATCCCATAGATGAACTTTAATTCCAGAAGATTCTAATTTCTTGGCAAATTCACAAGATATTTCACCACGAATTCCGATATCTCCATTCATGTGCTTCGGTAAGCCTAAAACTACTTCTTTTACTTTATTTTCCTGAAGCAATTTCAAAACTTCTTCTAAACAAGCATCATAATCATCCGATTCAAAACGCACAGTCGTTAAAGCATGACACGTAATATGAAGCGCATCACAAATCGATACACCACACGTTTTCGAACCAAGATCTAAACCAATGATACGATCCATTATTTATCCAAATATGCACGTACTAATTCTTCAATGATTTCATAACGTTCGATCTTTTGGATCAAGTTACGAGCATTCTTGTGAGAAGAAATATACGCAGGATCATTACTGATCAAGTAGCCAGCAATTTGATTTTCTGAATTATAACCACGTTCTTCCAAAGCATCACTTACTTCACGAAGAATCATCTTGATATTCTCACGACGAATCTCTTCTGTAGTAAATGTCATTGTTTCGGTAATGTCTTTCATAATTTCACACTCCTTAACACATTTTTATTATATATGAATCCTAACCAAAAAGAAAGCGATTTAGTAGAAAATGGGATGTTAAACACCCCATATACAGTAAAAGTAATCACTTTTTTGTTGAATATCCTCTAAGATAAAGATCCATTTCGAACAAGTAGAAAGGTTATGTTGCCTATTTTTTACTTCAACAATCGTTTCAATTTGGATTTGAAGCATTCTTCTTTCAAAATCCTCATATGACTTATTAAGTACATCCAATCCAAAGATTTCATACATCGCTGCATATTCATCATCTTTGACTCGATTTAAATCTACAATGATCTTACGCATCACTAAGCCTCTTCAAATTGCGCATTGTATAACTTCGTATAGAAACCATTACGCTTCATCAATTCATCATGATTTCCGACTTCTACAATATCACCATGATCCATCACAATAATATTATCCGCATCACGAATCGTGGATAAACGGTGCGCAATCACAAAACTTGTACGTCCCTTCATTAACTCATCCATACCTTTTTGAATCAAGACTTCTGTACGTGTATCCACACTACTTGTCGCTTCGTCCAAAATTAAGATTTTAGGATCCGCTAAAAAAGCACGGGCAATCGTTAATAATTGTCTTTGACCTTGACTAATATTACTTGAAGATTCATTTAATACAGTATTATATCCATGATCTAATGTATGAATAAAGTGATCGACATGAGCTGCCTTAGCTGCTTGGATAACTTCATCATCTGTAGCACTTGGCTTACCAAAACGTAAGTTTTCTAAAATACTACCCTCAAATAGCCAGGCATCCTGTAAGACCATACCAACCATATTACGCAAACCACTTCTTGTATATTCCGTAATATTATGACCATCAATATAAATGGATCCTGCATTCAATTCATAGAAACGCATCAATAATTTGACAATCGTTGTTTTACCAGCACCTGTAGGACCAACAATAGCGGTCGTTTGTCCTGGCTTAATATACATCGAAAAATTGTTGATGACAATTTTATTTGGATCATATCCAAAACATACATTTTCAAAAGTCACTTGACCTTGTACATCTTTTAATACAACTGGATTTTTTACATCACAAATTTCTTCTTCAGCTGCCAAAAATTCAAAAACACGCTCTGCAGCTGCAGCTGTACTTTGAAGCATATTCATTGATTGTGAGATTTGAGAGATCGGTTGCGTAAAGTTACGTGTATATGTGATAAACGATTGAATATCTCCCACGGCAATTTCTTTATGAATCGTTAAATATCCACCTAGAATACATACACCGACATAACCAATATTTCCAATTAAGTTTGTCAAAGGCATCATAAGTCCAGATAAGAACTGTGATTTCCAAGCACTCGTATACAATTGATCATTATATTCTTTAAAAGTACGCAAAGAATCTTCTTCCCCATTAAATGCCTTCACAATTGTATGTGCCGAATACATCTCTTCAATATGACCATTCACTAAACCCAATGATTTTTGTTGAGCCTTAAAATAACGCTGACTCTTTTTGACAACGACCATAACTAAGATCAAACTCAATGGAATGACAATTAAAGCCATAAGTGTCATCTTCCAAGAAATACTAAGCATCATAACTAAAAAGCCAATAATTTGTACAAAGCTTGATACCATAGTGGATAAAGATTGGTTTAACGATTGTACAAGTGTATCCACATCATTGGTAAATCTTGAAAGAATATCTCCGTGACTATTTTTATCAAAATACGATAATGGAAGCTTATCAATCTTTTGATTCATTTCTTTACGAAGCTTGTATCCCATTTTATTAGAGACACCACTCATCAACCAGCCTTGAAGATAAGAGAAAGCTGTACTCAAAGCATAAATCGCAAGTAATAAAGCACATGTTTTTTGGATCGCATCAAAATCAATGCCACCTTTACCTTGCACTTTATTCATAAAGCCTTGCGCAATTTCAGTAATAATATTTCCTTGAATCTTAGGTCCAATCACCATGATACAAACGGAAACAATGGCACATAATAGACCAACTAGAAATGAGAATTTAAAGGGTTTGATGTAGTTTAAAAGCTTCTTCATCGTTCCCTTGAAATCTTTTGCCTTCTCGCCACCACCACGCATACCATGGCCCATTGGACCTCTTGGACGATTATTTTGTTTCTGATTAGACATTGGCAAGTTCCTCCTTTGTCAATTGGCTAGACGCAATTTGTTGATAAACCTCACAAGATTTCATCAATTGGGCATGTGTTCCTTTTCCAACCATCTTTCCTTCATCGAGTACAATGATTTGATCCGCATGTAAAATACTAGAAATACGTTGTGCCACAAGTAATACCGTACTCTTTGTTTCTTTACAAGACTTTGCCAAAGCCTCTCTAAGCTTAGCATCCGTCTTAAAATCCAAGGCACTAAAGCTATCATCAAAAATATAGATTTCAGGCTTTCTTACAACGGCACGGGCAATGGAAAGTCTTTGTCTTTGTCCGCCTGAAACATTTGTTCCGCCCTGATTGATTTCACTCTTGATTCCTTCTGGTTTTTTAGATACAAATTCCGTTGATTGAGAAATAGATAATGCATTAGAAATATCATCGTTGCTTGCATCTTTCTTTGAATACAATAAGTTGGATTCAATGTCACCCGATAGTAACATCCCCTTTTGTGGAACATAGCCAATACGACTTCTTAGATCCGCCTGTTTCACATTCCGAATATCAACTCCATCCACTAAGATGGAACCGCTTGTTACATCATAGAAACGTGGGACTAAATTAATCAATGTTGATTTACCAGATCCAGTACTTCCAATAAAGGCTGTGGTTTCGCCTGGTTTAGTTTCAAAACTAATATTACTCAACACTTCTTCATCGGCACCCGGATATTTAAACGATACATTTTTAAAAGAGACAACACCACGCATAGAAGATGAGAAATTCATAGGATTTGATGGATCTTTTATAGTAATTTCACTACTTAAGACTTCATGAATACGCAAAGCACTTACATTTGCTCGAGGAAGCATAATTGTGACCATTGTAATCATTAAAAAGGCCATGATAACTTGCATCGCATACTGCATAAAGGCCATGATACTACCTACTTGAATCATTCCTGAATCGACTTGTTTCGATCCAAACCATAAAATCATAAGGGTTGTACCATTCATTAAAAACATCATGATTGGCATCATAATAGCCATTGCACGTGTTGTGAATAAAGAAATGGAAGTAATGTCTGAATTGGCTTGATCAAACTTTTTTTCTTCAAGCTTTTCATTGTTGAAAGCACGAATGACTAACATTCCATCTAACAATTCACGAACCACACTATTCATTTTATCAATCATTTTCTGCATGATCTTAAATTTTGGCATCACAATCATAAAAATCAATAAAACAACGCTTAAAATAACAACGACACATAAAGCTAGAATCCAAGTCATATTCGCACCCGATTCAATGACGTGTAGTATGGCTCCTACACCAATGATTGGTGCATACATTACAATTCTTAAAAACATCACAATTGTCATTTGAAGTTGTTGAATATCATTTGTGGTACGTGTAATTAAACTTGATGTACTAAATGTGTTCAAGTTTTCATTTGAGAAATGAGTGACTTTTTCAAACACTTCTTCACGCAAGTCTTTGGAAAAGCCTGCGGCAATTCTTGAAGCTAAAAAACCAACTAAAATCGCACATACAGCACTGCCTAAGGCATATCCTAACATCTTAAGTCCTGAATAGATAATATAGTCTTGTTGCATCTTTTCCATATTCATACCAAGATCTGTATATTCTTTTTTAAGGAATTGAGAACTCATACTCGATACAGTCGAATCTCCCAATTTAGAAATTTCAGATTTTGCAGCTTTTCTATAGGAATCTATACCATTCATCATAAGAAGTTGTGGAATTTGTACATTTTGTTCTTTAGCCTCTTTACTTACTTCAACCATTGTCATTTGAAGTAAGGTCAAAGTGGAAGAAAGCTTTCCTTCCTTTTCTTCATTGATATCTTTTAATAGATATACATTCTCTGTTTTCAAAGCCGGAATTTCAGTTTTTTCTTCCTTGGTTGCCTTACTTGGTGTAACCAACTTATATGAAGATGTAATCAAATCCTTTTCAGAATCATTCGCGAACATTAAATAGGAATTTAAAGTCTTTTCACGAATTTGTTGATAAACCCCACTTTCAATACCCGCATTTTGAATTCCTGTATTGACAATATTTTGCATATAATCCGGCATTGTAAGTTCACAAGTCGCTTGTCCAAACAACAAACCAAACGCAAGTACAATCGATAGCCAATACGGTTTTAAATATTTCAATATCTTTGTCATTTATTTTCCTCCATATAACGAGTTGTCTTGATCAATATATCTCTTAAATGTGCACAGTCTTCGGATCCTAAATAATCCAAAAAACGATATACATTTTCTACATGTGTATCCATTCTTTTTTGAAACATTTCAATGGCTTCAGGGACAATTTGAATATAGACCGTTCTACGATCCGTATTCGAATGCACCCTTTGAAGCAGACCCTTCTTTTCAAATCCAGCAATCATCTGTGATACAGCTGCAGCAGATACACCCAATATATTTGCCAGTTCACTCATCGTAATCTGATGATTTTCTGCTTTGTAAATCGTTTTAAACAACATCACATCCTTTATTCTAGGACCATCTTTACAATGACGGTTATTTCGAACATAGTTCGTGACTTTATACGTGAGATCAAACATCAAATCGAGTACTTCATCTTGAACTTCCATAAGAACCTCCAATTTATTTAAGTTACTTAACTATATACCTACTTAACTATTAAGTCAATAAAAAAAGATATGCATAAAACATATCTTTTAAAGAACTTGAAATCCCTTCTCGCAGACCCATTCATTTAAAAAGAGATTTCAAAGAACTTCTGATAGCGATTATATCACATTTAATAAGAATTAAATCAAAGAGAAATTATAGATTCGATTGGTATAAATGTACTATCAACCTTATAATACATTTAAAGATATGAACAATATAAACTTTAATAAACCAGCCGTTGTAAGATACAACGCAAAATCAAATCGTAAATTTACAAAAGGTAAATTGCATAAGGCCTACTTTATCGAATATTGGGAAGGTGAACGTACTAGCCTACATGTAAGATGTAATGATGATACGATTACCGATTTTAATCATTTAGAAGATTTTGAAATTATAAGTGATGAAGGTAATCTTCTAAACAATTATGAAGCTACAGTTCAATGTATTACACATCAATATGATCATTTAATTTGTGGAATCACATTTAGAGAAGAATACAAAGCTATTGGTAAAGATAAAAATGGACTTCTTTTAGTCATGGATGATTCTTATTGTTGCTACTTCTATCCTAATATGGTATTTAAAATCATTGATGATCCATATGGAATATCAGAAGAAACTAGTGTTTATTATAATTTTCGTGGTGGATATAATTTCGATTAAACAGTTAAAAATGAGCTCATTATACAAAAAGCCCCTTTTACACGTCTATTCCCTTTTCTCTAACAAACTTCGTAATGTCTTCAACTAAATATTCTTTTCCTAACGTATGCAAAACATCATAGCATTTAATAATGTAATCATCTAATATACCTGTCGTATTCAAGATTTCGTACACTTCAGGCGTTGTCATATTCCAATGTTGGCCAAGAGCATGAAGAATGAATACCACAAATGTTAATTTCTTCTTTTCAAGCATGAGATATACTACCTTTCAATCTTTTAGACACTTTATTATAAATGCTATTTATCAACAAAACCATGAACAGGTTTCTTCAATTCTTCTTGATGTTTCTCAAAAGCATCTCTGATTTCTTGTGGAGTATCCGGTTTTAATACCTTTTTTTTAATTGTTGACTTTTCCCTATCAATATAAGGATACCAAATTGGCGCCCAATGCATAGTCTCACCCCCAAACTGTTTATTAATATGTATGCATTTTTAAAAGCAATTAACTCTACAATATGCAAATACCATCTATGATCCAAGTACTTTTTTGACCCTATCCAAAAATTTTGGTAGACCACATAAAGCGGACTCAATTTCAGATTCTGTTGCTTCAGAAAAAAATTCTTTTATATCTTCATCAGTAATAGGTCCTCCTGGTTTTTTTTCTAAATACTCTTGAGGTATTTCACAATCAAAATATTCACACTCAATTTTTAAATCTTTAACTTTTATACCCTTCATTTTTCTATTCATGATCTCTTTCAAAATTATTATATATAATTCCATTTATATCAAAAATCTTTTTGTAAAAACCTTTTGAACTTAATTAAAAAATTCATCACTTAAATCAATCCATTCCAACAACACTTACTTTCGCATCATTATCAGTCATGTTTAAAAGCAATTTGTTTCTGTTTAAAAGCTGTAGAACTTCTTTTAATGTTTTAAATGCATGAGCACCTTTACTAACATATTTTTTTGGCCATTGAATTAAAGGATTATCGATAGCAGATTGTGGAATTAAAACATCTCTACCCTGTTTTAACGCATAATCGGCTTGTTTCAATGCACCACTCGATTCTTTTGCTTCCATAATGATAGTTGCTAATGAAATGCCACTCATAACTCCATTACGTGTTAGAAAATTCCATCTATTAATAGCATTACATGGTGGAAATTGAGATACTACCAACCCATTCTTTTCAATTTGAATTTGTAAATCCTTATTCTCTTTAGGATAATACTGGTTGATTGGTGTACCAATGACAGCTATTGTTCTTCCACCATTAACTAATGCAGCAATATGAGTCGCAGTATCAATACCTCTTGCAAGTCCAGCGTTTACGACGATATTTCTTTTAACAAGAGATTTAACGATACGTTCTGTTTTTTTCATGGATTCTTCACTAGCATTTCTACTACCTACAACACAAACAGATTTTTCTTCTAGCAAGTGAACATTCCCTTTTAAAAACAAATAAGGTGGAGCTTCTTTTGTTGAAGCTAATAGTTTAGAATAGACTTCATCGCCTTTTTTTACTAAAATAACATCATTAGTTAAATTAGCAAAACTATCTTTTACCATTCCATAGCAGGCATAAAATTCTTTGTCTGTTGTATTAAGTAAATTAGATAATAATGGAATATTCTTTTTTAATCCCTCATGAAAATCGAAATTATGTGTTTCTTCAATCTGATGAATAAATTCACAAGTTTTTTTATCATTATTATTAAAATATTGTTGTATCGTATAATACAAAATCGCATCCCTTACAAAAGGTATGTTTATATCAAATGCTTCATTATTACCATTTACAATATTCATAATTTTAAGTTCCTCAAATCCTCTCTATAAAATAATTATTGAATCATGCACCAATGAATTTAATCTTTATGCAGAAATATTTAAACACTATGCTCACTATATATAAAACAAAAACCTCCAATCTAATTGATAGAAAGAAGGTTTTCACTAGTCGCCTCGTAAGCAACCATTTCTGCTAATCACTATTCTACAGTATAAAAATAAATAATCAATACTTTTTAACAAGGTTGTTTCACCACATCATTAACTTTTCTAAGTAAAGAGATAACGATATCGATAAAACTTTCACTGAAGCCTTTCTTGCCAACCTATCTCATCTTCTTTGCATTTCCATGTTCAAAGTCAAAAGTCTAAATATTTAGAGGCATTACATGTTTATACGCATCACGCCTCACCAAAGCCGATTTTTTATTCATATTATGGTAAACTTCAACCTCTGAAACAACTAATTACTTAAACAAATTTATTATAAATTGCAAATTCAAATAATTAGAAACTTTCTATACATTTTTGTACTTTAAAAACATCTCTGAACACACGTAATGAATTTGAATAAAAATACAAGAAATTTATCTAACAAACAAACTATCATCCAAGCATAAGGTAGAGCCATAATAATTAATCCGAAACCATTGAATTTAGCAGCTCTTTTGAACAAATTCATTTTATTTACAGTAATTTGACTGTTTATATGCACTTCTGAAGCAGCATCCTTGGCAAGCTTAGATAAAGCTATATCTTCGACTTCCGGAAAATACTCTTTAATTGTTAGTTTTATATATTCCTCTGTCTTGCCGATTTTAGCTATATCCCCATAAAAGATTAAATTACGTTCGCAATTTTCTTCATCGATTGTATTCTTAGCTTTGCTATTCATATTTGGTAAAAAAGAATACAAACTAATTAGGCACGAAACTACAAATAGAATGGATGATATTAAAAACATAATGTGATTCTCATTCAACGAATCAAACAGAAGACCTATTAACGTTACATTAAATACAATTATAGCCGCATTTTTAGCTTCTGCAAAAGATAGCCAATAATTAGTCTGTTGAAGTTGTTTTTCAAAATGTTCTTCGATCAATTTATTTAGCTCTATATCTTTTTTTATTCCGTTCATATTCATCCATTCCTTTCTTCCCGTGAGAATAAGAGATTAACTTAACCTTGTTTGTCATTCCTTGTTGAAAGCTTTCATATGCAAACAACATTTGTTCTGCAGTCTTAACATTTTCAAGCACTACATTTCTTAAAGATTTAAAAGATTGCGGAACACCAAGACAAAATTGATAATCACAGTCAGGAGTTTCATAAAAATGACGATCTTCAAAAGGAATTTTATCTATATCAAACCAACTACCGCCATATATATCGCAACCTCGATTTTTGTAGTCAAAAGGAATCACAACTTTTATCTCTTTTGAAAATTCACCCTTGAAGTCATCAGCCTGTGCATTACATTCTCTTATTATACGATTATTAACCGCAAGAACTTTTAATTCGATCTTTGTAGGCTTTGCATAAGGATATGCAACAATTTTTGTGAACGGATACTCTTTACGCAATTCTTTGATATCCTTTTCAACATTTTTATAGTAATTATCATCATACAGCAGGGCCATGTTATTTCATCCATGCTCCATTATAATTTTGTCTTTTTGTGCTCGTTTCCAAGTCTTTTTGAGTAATCTTGTTTTTCATGAAGTTATATCCAACAGTAGTGTAGTAATAATCATCTTGCTTTTTGAATATTTCTGCCCACGAAGCTCCATGATTTTTCAGATATTCATAAATTTCTCTAGAAATCACCAATTGATTCGGCTTTGCATTTTCATCTTCATTTCTGTCCGCTTCCACTACAACTGTACCAATCAATAAGTAATCTTTTTCATTACGTGCTCCTATTCTTGTTGCAAACATTTTACCAAATGATTGTCCTACTCCAATACTTACACCATATGGTTTAACAGCATCAATCAATTGTAGGCCTGCTTTAACAGCATCAAAATAACATTCATGGCCAGGATAATTGTGGAACAATGCAACTTCTCTATCACCTTGAAATTGAACATGTATACCATGATTTTGTTCCACTTTATTGTACATTGTTGTTAATATATTCTGCGTAGCAATAGCCATTTCATCAAGATTTGCATCATCGCTGTCAAACTTGGACGTGAATCCCCTCACATCAGCGAACAAAGGGATTCCTTGAAGTTCTTTACATTCTGTTTTTGATAACTTATCAAAACTAACAGGTTTAGTAGCTTGTCTAAATTCCATATTTGTAAGGTTTACTTTATTTGCATAATCTTGACTGGCTTTTAAATAATTTTCATTATCTAAATTACTTTGCAGTTTATCAATTCGAGTTTCATAATAACAATCTTCTCCGTATTTCTTGATCTTTGAAGATACAATTTTCGTATAAAGTTTCTTAGTTTCTTTATCTAACGCATCATATAATTTCGATGAAATTGCCAAACTTCCTTTTTTAGACAAACCTTGAAGTTTGGCAGCATAGTTTGCTGCATAACCAATCGTTGTTTCTTCATCTGCATTTTCTCTTTTAAACACAAAATTGTAAAATTGACCAAAACAAGCTCCAGTTTGAATTCTAAAATTCATAAGAGTTTTATATTTTGATATTTCAACATTTAAATAACGTGCAAGTTGTCCCGCATATTTAACCACTTCTTGAACAATACTGTAAGCCTTTGCGATATCTTCTACAACATACATGTGTAATCTAGACCCAGTAATCTTTTCGACCACAAAACTTTTTGGAAAATTTGTTTTTCCATAATATTCGATACTTGTAAAGAAAGTATCAAGTGCATGTATAGAATGATTCACCTTTCCCGTATGTTGTTCCTCATTCAATACAACATCATTAAAATTTTCTACATTCACATAAAAATGAATTCCTTCTGATTTTTCCATTAATTCTCCTTTCAAATTTTATATTATTAACAAAGACATAGCGAAACACTATTCTATTAGCGATAATACTTTAGCACTAACAAACATTCTCAACATACAAAATAATTCAATTATCTTATTACAATCATTTCTAGTAAATAAGCCAATCCAAATTAATTAAAATTGTATTTCGCTTTATGCCCTTATCAATCAAAAATGACCTCTTCTTCAGCAATATGATAGATGTTAATCTGATTTTCTACATCCAATTTATTAACAATCCAACCTTTAAATTGACATAGTTGAATAAAGTCTTTAATGCGGTTTACTCCATTAATTTCCTTTAGAGTTACAATTACACCAAATCTCATGTTGTAACCATCTTTTTCATTTAATCGTTCTTTAGTTTTAACACTCAAGCCCCACAACCCATTTGAGTTATTTGGTTTTGGTTGTTTTTTCTTTCCTGTAGGTGTCAACAATTCATCACGTAATAATTTGACATTATCCCATTTTCTATACTCTTTTCGAGCTTGCCCTTCATAAAGAATGATCCTTTCATCTTCAGATTGTTTATTCTTATTAATGGAGTTGATTCCTATTTTCTCATTCTTTTTCTTTTTCAACGTACCGAAATGAATATCTAATTCAGTATTCGTATAGTCTACTCCTTGGTTTCTAGAACATTTTGGAAAATAGCATAAAGTAGCTTTAGCCACAAATGGAAATTTTTCTTTATCTTCGGGAACAGGGATATTATATGCAAATGTATCATAATCCAGCGTGATACCGTTGATCATAAATTTTATTTCATCATCCGGCGTTTCGATTATTTGATTAATATGTTTTGGAACAACACCATAACCTATTTTTTGTGGGTTATACTTTTCGCTATTCCATCCTGCTGCTGAGTCAATAATCAAAGCCTTCGCTAATTCTCTTGTTAGGCCTAAAACATCAATCAAATAAGATAATTTTCTTGCAATCCAAGGAGCAGCAAAGGATGTTCCGCGCACAAATTTTTCTCCTGAAGGTGCGTATGCTTTTATTCTCTTATCATCGGTGCCACCATAATAGCTTACATCTGGTTTATTGAAAAAAGATAATACCAAACCTTCTCTAGTATAATCGGCTGGTTTACCATTAAAATCAACTGAATTAACAACTAATGAGTTAATAGAATCTGCAGGGGCTCCAATCTTTTTTGCGTTAAATCGTGATGTTTTATTTGTACCTGCAACAACAAATATCACATCATTCTCATATTGGATTTTATCTAGAATTGCTGCTTCCGGAGAAATGAAGTTTGAATTAATTTCTAATGCAGAACCTAAAGATAAATTCCAGACTTTTATATCTCTATTCGATTCTACAATTTCCTTTATGGCTCTCATTACTGCAAATGAACTAAAGCTACCACTTTTAGCAACACCAAAATGTCTAACCTTAAATCTTCCACATCCGTCATCCAGTTCTTTATTGATGTTTGGTCCATCAACAATAATAGAACTTACCATCGTACCATGATCATAGTCTGATTTTTCCAATACATTGCCATCAACCATATTTTTAAATTCAACCCATTCAGAAAAATACACTTTCTCATCAAACATTGTATCAATGACTCCAATTGTCGGCTCATTTCCAGGGTGTGGTATTGAGATACTACTTTTTTCACCATCTTCAAAAGATTCTTTTTCAAGCTTGGAAATATCTGTTACTGCCATTGAGATTAAATATGGAGCTTTAGATAGTAACATCTTATACTGATCAGGTCTAAGTAAAAGTGTTGTCTCATCAATACTCCTTACATCTAAAAAGTTAATATCTAATTGTTTCATGATGTCCGAAGTTTTGGTTCCCGTTTCATAAATTGTAACGATTGCCGTTTCATTCATATCACTTACATCTTGATCTACGCCAAATTTTTCAACATAAAAAGCATCAACAATCGTATTAACAAATCTTGTTCTTGATACTTTGATTTTTGTTTCATCTTCGAACAATTTTTTATACTTTTTCGAATTAATATCATTTATAGTGTCATGACTAATAACGTTACCAAAATAATTTTGAACAGCAGATATTACATTTGTGAGATTTTCTATAGCAGCCTCTAATTTATAACTTTCTAAACAATGAGTAATAATATGTTTTGGATTGTTTTCATCCGTGAACTTAGCTCCTACAATCGTATCATTGTTTTTCTTTGAAGAACTTTCTAATATGCCTTTGATTCGATTTGATTTGGCAACCACTGTGTTATAATACACACTCACTAGTGGATTGATTTGTAATTTTTCATTTTGCCAAAACTTTTGTACATTCATTAAATCATTCTTCAAATCCATCAAGTGTTCAACAATCACAAATTTATTCTTAGGCAAATTGATGGCTCCCATAGAACTATTTTTCCCGTGTTCAAAAGTGCCTTTTAATTGTAAAATTTCATTCATATACAATTACTCCTTTAATTCTCTTTGTACTTGGCTTTTTGATATACCTGTAAGTATTTCAATCTCTCTAACTGTGAATCCTTGACTTTGTAAATGTTTTAGATTCTTTATATCCTCTTTATAAAAACTCCTATATACTCTTCTTAAATAATCAAATTCATCATTCGGATTACTAAATGCCAAAGAAGTTCTTATAATGTTTTTCAAATCTCCAGGATAAGGTATAATTTCTACAGAAGAAATTATTTTTCTGAACAATCTCATATTACTTCCAACATTTTTAAACTTAGACAAATAATGTTTTAATATGGTTACAGAAATTTCAACTAAATCTTCATGAGAATATCTATTAAAATCAATGACTGAATCAAATCTTCTTACTAAAGCCTTATCAAAATGATTAAATAGATTTGTTGTCGCAATTAAGAGTACCTCGTCATTTAGATTATCCAATCCCTTTAGCACAGAAGTGGTTGCTCGTCCCATTTCTCTTAAATCATTAGAATCCGTCCTATCTAATGCAAGTGCATCTATTTCATCAAATAAAACAACAACTTTTTCTGGTGAAAACAAGCCATTTATTTCATCAAATAATTGTGCTATATTTTTTGCAGTTTGACCAAGCTTGCTGTCAATCAAAAACGCAAAATCCACCATATACAATTCTCTATCAAGAATTCGCGCTATCTGTTTTACAGATTCCGTTTTCCCAGTTCCTGGTGCACCTTGAAACAAGAACTTATTAACACCGATTCCATGTCCAGCAGCATTTACTATTCCCACTATATCGTCCTTGATACAATCTGGTAGTGGTAACGGATCTCCATTAACCTCTAGTTTCTTCACAAAAGCCAAATCATCCTCTTCCATCTGTGGAACAAATGTATTCGCGTTTGATAAAAGTGCCATAATATATTCAGCTAGTTGATAATCACCATTTTTATCAAATTCATTTGCTATTTGATAAGCCTCGTTTCTAAAGGCAGAGTCATTTCTTTCTGCGTGGTATTTTATTAAATTTATAATATTTGCCTTTTTCATTTTGATACCTTCCATCTCTCTTGTTATCGTTGCTTCTATTTTAACATAGTTGGGACATTATTTCAATGAATGGGACATACATTGATTTATATGTTTATAAAAAAAACGCCTAGAGCTTGTCTCTGGGCGTTTGATTTGTACTATCCTAATTTCTTAAGGATGTTATCTAATTGTGTTTTCGTCATTTCTAGCTTTTCTGTGTAAGATGCTAGTTTTTCTTTTTCTGCGTTGACCTTAGCTTCTGGTGCTTTATTGACAAAGCCAGGATTTTTCAACATGCCTGAACAACGTTTGATTTCGTTTTCTAGGCGTGCAATTTCTTTTTCAAGTTTTCCTTTTTCTTCTTCTAAGTCAATCAATGCATCCATCGCAACTGTTAATACAGCTTTTTCGATTGTACGAGAAAGTACATCTTCTGTATTTAAGTCTTCTTTAACAGTCGCATGTGCCATACGTGCTAAAATGGCAGTTGATTCTGTATTTAGTGCTACATAACCATTGTCGTTGTGTAATGAAATCGTTAAATCTTCACTTGGTTTCATTGCGTATTCAACTTTGATTTCACGAACCGTTTGAATTGCACTGATTACTAATGCCATTTCGTCTTTTTCTGCATCTGTGTATTCGAATTCAACTTTTTCTGGCCAAGTTTCAACATTTAAGCTTTCTTTATCATGAGGCAAGTTCAAATAGATTTCTTCTGTCACAAATGGCATGAATGGAGATAATACTTTTAAAATTCCCATCATGACTGTATAAAGAACAGCTTTTGTATTAGCAACTAAGCTTTCGTCTTCTGAATATAGAGTAGCTTTAGAAAGTTCAATGTACCAGCTGCAGAAATCATCCCATACAAAGCTATATAGTTCGTTTCCTACAATAGCCAATTCATATTTGTCCATGTTTGTAGATACATGGTCTAATACTTCATTAAAACGAGCTAAAATCCATTTGTCTACACTATTGGCTTTTGTCATGTCTAGTTCTGGTTTTGTGTCCCCAATTTGCATTTGAACATAACGAGCTGCGTTCCAAATCTTATTGATAAAGTTCCAGCTTGCATCCATCTTTGTTTCATCAAAACGTAAGTCTTGTCCTGGTGTTGAGTTTGTTGTTAAGAAGAAACGTAAGGCGTCAGCACCTTTTTCTTGAATCACATCCATTGGGTCAATACCATTGCCTAATGATTTAGACATTTTACGTCCTTGCGTATCACGAACAAGACCATGGATCAATACGTCTTTGAATGGACGGTTCTTCATACAGTAGCGTGTTTGGAATGCCATACGAGCTACCCAGAAGAAGATGATGTCATATCCTGTTACTAATACATCATTTGGGAAATAGCGTTCTAGATCGGCTGTTGTTTCTGGCCAGCCAAGTGTTGAGAATGGCCATAATGCACTTGAGAACCAAGTATCCAATACATCTTCATCTTGTGTCCAATTTTCAATGTCTTTTGGATCTTCCATTCCCACATAGATTTCACCCGTTTCTTTGTTTGTCCAAGCAGGAATTCGATGTCCCCACCACAATTGACGTGAAATACACCAATCTTCAATATTTTCTAGCCATTGTTCAAATGTTTTATTGAAACGAGAAGGTACAAAGTTAATTCTTTGATCTTCAATTTCTTGATTCTTTAATACCTCTTCAGCCAATGGTTTCATCTTTACAAACCATTGTTTACTTAAGTAAGGTTCTACAATTACACCTGTTCTTTCAGAGTGCCCGACTTGGTGTAAGTGTTCTTCAATATGATCAACTACACCTGCTTCTTTAAAGTCATTAACTAAAGCTTCACGACATTCAAAACGATCCATACCAGCATACTTACCGCACATGTCATTCATCGTTCCATCTGGATTCATACAGATAGGCATTGGTAAGTTGTATTTTTTAGCTAATGCGAAGTCATTAGGGTCATGTGCTGGTGTACATTTCATAACAGCTGTACCAAAACTCATGTCAATATAATCATCGGCCATGATTGGAAGTTTATCTCCATTGGCAGGGTTAATCGCATGCATTCCAACAATGTCTTTATATCTTTCGTCGTCTGGGTGAACAAAGATAGCTTGGTCGGCAAACATGGTTTCAGGACGTGTTGTCGCAATCACTAATTCTTTTCCTGTTTCAACGACTTTATATTTAAAATAGTACATGTGACCCATGATTTCTTTGTGTTCCACTTCAATATTAGACAATGCTGTTTTGGCTTCAGGATCCCAGTTGATGATTCTTTCACCTTGATAGATCAATCCATCCTTATATAAGTCTACAAAGACTTTACGAACGGCATGACTTAATCCTTCGTCTAATGTAAAGCGTTCACGACTATAATCTAAAGATAAGCCTAATTTAGCCCATTGGCTACGAATGGTAGAAGCATATTCTTCTTTCCAATCCCACGCTCTTTCTAAGAATTTTTCACGACCAATATCATAACGAGAAATGCCTTCTGATTTTAAACGAGCATCTACTTTTGCCTGTGTCGCAATACCCGCATGGTCCATACCGGCTACCCAACATACATCATAGCCTTTTAATCTTTTATAACGGCATAAAATATCTTGTAGTGTTGTATCCCATGCATGTCCTAAGTGTAGCTTTCCAGTTACGTTTGGTGGAGGGATCACAATACAATATGGGCGTTTTGATAGATCGCCCGCTGTGAAATATCCTTTTTCAATCCAATTTTGGTATTTATCATTTTCTACTGCTAAATGATTATATTTTGCTTCCAACGTCATCCACAATCATCCTTTCTGTACATATAAAAAAGCACATCCCCATAGGACGTGCTTGACGTGGTACCACCTAATTTTATTCTCATTCACATTAACGCTGTGTCACGAAATTTACTACTTCATTTCATAAATTCAACTCAAAGACTACCTTCATCTACCCTATACACAAGCTTTCACCAACCGCCTGCTCTCTAAAGAATACAAGTAAATTACTCCTTCTTGTCATCGCTTTGAGTTTAGTTTATCAAAGAAAAAGTAAAAACTCAAATCATTTTGAAAAATAAGTTGTTTTATTTTCTCGTTTACTATATGATGATTAAAGAAAGCGGTGTAAACATGGATAATCAATTATACAATCAAATCAAAGCTGTTCATGAACAGTATATTAAAGAACAAAATCGTTTAGAAGATGAAATCGATCGTTTAAGGCGAGAAATCGTTTGTCTGGATAATGAAGATGAAATCGAAGCCTTGAATAAACTTGTTCGAATCGATGACATCAAACGTAAGATGGTTGTAGAATTCATTCATAGTTTAGATAAGATTGTGGAGCAATAAGTCCGCAATCTTTTTTAAAATTCTAGAATCCATCCGTAATAATTTTTGCTTTATTTACAATTACATTACTACCATAATATATTTGCATTCTTTCACCCTCTATCGTCTTAACTTATTATGAGTATCAAAACATTTATATGAACCATCTAAATATATTTTTCCCTAACAAAGCATCTTACCTATACCTATTCCAATTCCTTAATACCCTTATTCTACAAGTTCACATACAACTCCCTTATCTAGAATGAACTTGATCTTACCCTGTGCCTCATCTTTGATCTTATCATATAATCTTCCAGCACTATAGCTTTCTCCTAGTACTGTATATGGACTATTAGCAACATATCCAATCTTTCCTAGTCCTGCAAGATTGACACTAATGGCTTCTGTATCATATTCATTATCTTTATCTTTCTTTAGATAAACGACCATTTCCGTAATAATGGTTTAAACCTGTCATTGTGAAATAAATGTTTGACATCTTCTTGTCCTCCTTTTGTTTTCACAATACAACTTTAATTGACATTATACGTGTCTAAATATGAAATAAATTAAATTTTCTTTAGAATACATCATTGGACTATTGGGAAAATAAACAATCATACGATAGATATAATAGACAATCATGAAAATGGCCCATATGATCAATAGTTTCTTGATTCTTTCCGGTTTATTTAAATTCATCAAAACCACCACAAACACAATAAGAGTAGGAATAAGGAGTGCATGATAATAGAGGGATAAAGAGAATTTAAAATGAAGTAGATAATATAGGCTTGTTTTCATGTTGCATCCAGGACACGGTAAGCCTGTAACACTTTGAATAGGACATTTGTAGAATAATAAAAGAAGGAATAGTATAAGAACTATTCCTAAAGTCTTAGTTTTTTGTGAGTCCATTGATATTACTTTGTAGGATGCAATAAGAAACTAATGATAATTGTAGAATGGCTAATACCATTAAAACAACACTATCATCACTTAGGTGTTGACCATTTTTAGTAAGGCTTGAAACCATCTTACCTGCTTTATACATATAGTAAATTTGATAAATACCACAAGTGACAATACTTAATACAACCACAAGGAATGGATCCGGTCCTTTTTCTTGGTGTTGGCTTGCACATAAATCATTTAAATCTTTGGCAATGGTATAAAGCCAATAAAACCCATAAAGTCCACATGTCACAAACGTTAATACAACATTTAAGGCAATACTCTTTTCTTTCACCCCATAATAAGAAGGTTGTGGTGTAGGTTCTGGTTCAGGCATTTCATTTCCTGCAAGCTCTGTATTTTTTAAGTGCGTCCAATCTTGCATACCTGTTTTCCATACAAAACTATTGCCTGAAAGAATACCCGCATCCATAAACCCTTTCATTTCTTCTTGTGAATAAGGTCCTTTGGAATCATTGTTTTCAACATAATACCAATTCTTTTCTTCATCCACATGCATGAATTCATTAAGCTCACTATCCGCTAGTTTTTGCCAATCTTTTAAATTTGCCTTCCATACTAGAGTAGAACCTGTAATTTTATTGGACTCAATCAATTCTTTCATTTCTTCTAAAGTAAAGGCTCCTTTAGAATCATTATTCTCTACATAATACCATTCTTTAGCTTGTGTTTTATCAACAACCTCAATGGGTTCGACAATCTCTTCTTCAATTTCTACTTTTGTTCCACAATTTGAACAGAACTTTGCATCGTCACTGATTTCGTGACCACAATTTTTACAAAACATAACAAACATCCTTTCGATTGATTCAATTATAAGATGAATCTCTTGTTATCTCAACTACTTAAGAAAAACTTAAGATTATGAATTTGTCGATTCAACAAAACACATAGCTTATGAATACGTTGATTTGAATAGTAAGTCATATGTTGATTTGGATACAACAAATCATCAAACCATGCAGGTAGATCTTGTAGTTTATCTATATCAATACGATTTAAATCTTGTACGCCTTGATTAATTTTTCTAAACGGTTTTATTTCATAAATTTTCATTATACGAGTCAACTTTATTGGTACTTAAACTCAAAACCATTTCGTCTTTAAAAGATAGAAAGCTATTAACAGAAAATTGTATTCACATTTTAGCACTTCCTCACTTACATAATAAATAGAAATCTCAACTTATTTTCTTTATTTTAGATATTACAATGCATTTTACTAATACAATGCATTTTACGCATTAAAAAAAGATACCCGAAGGTATCTTAGTGTTAACCAGCCGTGTCATCATAACTATCATTTTCATAATAGTTATCATCTGGATTATTGTAGTTTGAATCATCATAGCTTGAATCATAATTATTACTATAATCATAATCATTGCTGTTATCATAACTATAATCATAATTGTTGTCGTAGTTAGAATCGTAATCATTACTACTATTATTTGATGAAGATCCACTATTATTAATGATTCCCATCGCTTCAAGTTCTGCTGTATTACCAATCGCATTATTTTCATTTGGCGTTTGTGAGAATCCAGAAGGATCTTCTACCGTTTCTGAACTCTTGCCATCAATGACAGCTTGAATCTTCTTTCTAGCCACTTCATTCATAATATCATTTTGAATGACAACACTCGCATAGCTTTGTGCTTGATAACAGAATTTTGTATCGGAATCCGCAACAATCGCATACGATTCAATCTTCCATTTTGGCATTCTATTTAGTTCATACTTCACAAACTTACTGATTTCATCACCCGATAGGTTTGTATCAAACGCAACAGCTAAGGCATCCATAAACTTACCATAGTTTGTGATCATCTTAGGAGAAACAATACGTTTAAACATGGCTTTAAATACTTTTTGTTGGTTACGAACACGTTGGTTGTCACCATCTGCATAAGCGTGTCTTTCACGCGCAAAGGCTAAGGCTGTTTCTCCATCCACATGATGCTTACCAACACTTAAACCAGGCTGCGAATTCGTATAGAAAATATCGACTTCTTCACCTTTTTTAATATCCAAATCAATTCCATCTAAGGCATCCACTAAACTTACAACACTCGAAAAGTTAATACGAATATTATAATTAATTGTAATTCCCAAAGCTTTTTCAATTGTCTTTTCCGTACTCTTCACACCCATTAAACCAGAATGTGTTAATTTATCATAACTACCCTCAGGACAAGCTTGTTCTTCATTGTCAGGACAAACAAGTTCCACATAATAATCACGAGGAATACTTGTCATTAAAATCGTTCCTGTTTTAGGATTGACTGTTAATAATAAGTTGGCATCACTACGCGTATTTGAATCTTGTAACGTACCATACGAATCATTACCACTTACTAATACAGTAAACGTATCCTTAGTAATATTATTTACTGGATCACTTGGATTATCAGTCTTAGTGACTTTTGTATAATACACATTTTGATGCACGACACGAGAATCCGTTTGAAAATTAAAATACGCTCCACCCTCATGTAAGATATCACGATACTTTTCATTTAAACAAATCGCATCCACGTCACTATTATAAAAAGCCTCCATCATATCATCCAATGAAGAATAATCCTTCGTCGTATATTTGATTTTGTCTGAATCCAAATCCTTCAACATACGATTTGTTGCCTCTTCATCCATATCCATGATCGTACCAATCTTAGCACCTGCAAGATCCTTCTCTTTTTCAATCGAAGAAGCCTTTAAAACAACAATCGAAGTTGAAGTGGCCTTACTATCCGCAAGACTTGTCACCATTTCAAAAGTATTATCCGTTTTAAAAATAAAATAATTGCCAAAAGCTAAACCTGCACACATACATAGTGCAATCAGTCCCATCAAAAGTCTTGAAAAAAACTTACGAGCTTTAAAATGCAACATTAATATAATAATCAAAGTCAATATAACTAAGACTAAAGACACTAAGATCATGAGTTTCATTGGTAATAAATTCAAATTAATGATTTGAAAAATCAATAATGCCAAAGCCGCAATCATAAATATTGTCAAAAATTTACTGATTACCCTATTTGATTTTTTACCATTCTTTACATTTTTTTTAGGCATAAAAATAATCTCCTATAAACTTCTATATGGCTCACAATTACATATTATAGTATAAATCCAACCCTTTTGGCAAATCAGCCAAAAAAAGGGATAGTCAATATGACCATCCCACAATCTACATATATCTTTCACAACGATACGCAAAACCTTTAAAGCCATTCTCTTTCGCCTTATATAAACTCTTTTCATAACCCAAAGATTCAGCCTTATGTTTATAAGACAATGACTTCTCTAAGTACCCATTCAAACTATCAAAGAAGAATAGAAATAAGCCACCTAAAGTACATACAATACTTGAAAGAATTAACCAAATAACAGGCACAATGATATAAACTACATTTAGTATAATCACACCAATAAAACAGCTAAAACAAGCAATCATTAAACCCATATGAATCTTATGATATTTTCTAAATAAATCTTCATACTTTCTTATACAAGGATCCACTTGAGAAGTAATATAATCATCCGCAGACATATTATTTAACATCCTCACTCGATTTACCTGCAAGAACGGCATTAATCTTATCCTTAGCCATTTTAACCGTACTTTGATCTGGAACCATGACAGATGCCGCATCACCAAGTTCAGCACACATTAAAGTATCACCCGTACCATCAACCATATACTGCTCCATTTTCCAAGTTGGATTGTTATTTAATTGATACTTAATTAAATCCGTAATCTCCGCATTGGACATTGTTGTAGAGAAAGTATTTGCCATAGTATCCATAATGGCTGCATAGTTTGTAATCACACTTGGTTTAGTCGCCTCTTTTACAATACCCATTAGCACTTGTTGTTGATTCTTAGTACGCTGACGATCCCCTTCTGTATAAGAATAACGTTCACGTGCAAAGGCTAATGCTTGTTCTCCATTTAAATGATTCACACCTTCGTGTACACTAAATCCTGGTAAAGCAGCAAAAGAATTCGTCGCATAACCGGGTTCTACGTTTACATCAACCCCACCAAGCGCATCTACTAAATCTGTTACTGTATCAAAGCCAACTTTGAATGTATAGTTAATTTCAATACCCAACAATTGTTCTACAGTACGCTTTGTTGTATTCGTACCATGAATACCTGTATGTGTAATTTTATCTAAAGCTCCTTGCATACATCCATCGCCTGCATCACACGCTGTGGTGACATAGAAATCACGTGGTACGGAAGTTAATAAAATTGTATGAGTTTTAGGATTTACAGTCGCTACCATAATCACATCACTACGACCATTTTCATCAAATCCACCACGTGTATCTGAACCAGAGATCAATACATTAAATGGTTTTGAAGTAATATCACTAACGGATGTTGCAGAATCATTATTTTTTACTTTATAAGAAGTTTGATAAACAACACGCGTATTTGAATCAAAGTTAGAATATGCTTCCATATCCAAAATTTGACTACGACTTGATTCATTAATAATAATTGAATCTACTTCTCCATTATAGAAAGCTTCTAAAAGTGTTGTCATACTATCGTATTCTGTTTGATTTAAAACAATACCTTCACTACTCAATTCTTTAAGCGCTTTTTTAGAACCCTGTTCATTCAAACGCAAACTACCCACACTTACACCATTTAATTGAGACTTATTCTTAATAGAACTTGATTCTTTGACAATCACACTCACTGTATTTTTGGCATGTTTGGCAACATTTGTAATATTACTTAAAACATTTTGCGTTTTAGATATATAATACCCACCCATACAAGATGCGACACAAATAAATAGTGTTAATACAATACAAATAATTTTAGAAACCACATTCTTACTAAAATAAATAAGCAACAAGATAAAAATGGCATCCAAGACAACCACTCCAATAGTAAGTGGAAATAAGAATTTAGATGGCAATACATTCAAACGAATTACTTGATACAATAAGTAAAATGAAGAAATCACCAATACAACACTCAATAAAATACTCAATACTTTCGAAAATTTACTTTTCATAATTAAACAGCTCCCCTTCCATATAAAACTTGTTTTACCGTCTTACAAAGCAATGTAACATCCAGCCAAAATGACCAGTTACGATAATAATACTCATCCAAAATCAAACGTTGTTCAAAACTCACATCACTACGACCATGACTTTGCCACATACCCGTAATGCCAGGCTTACACGCAACAACATCCTCATAATATTCACCCATATCTATTTTTTCTTTTGGTAGATACGGCCTAGGCCCAATCAAAGACATTTGTCCAAAGAACACATTGATAAATTGAGGAAATTCATCCAAACTCTTCTCACGCAAGAAATGCCCTGCACTTGTAATACGAGGATCATTGGCCAGCTTTTTATTCTTCTGATACTCTTCACGAATCTTAGGATCACTTGCCATTAAATCCTCTAGAATCTTATCTGCACCAAGCACCATTGTACGATACTTATACATCTTAAATTCCTTGCCATTTTTACCAATACGATTCTGCGTAAAGAAGACAGGCCCCCGATCGCCTTCCATGCGATTTTTAAAGAAAACATATACCGTTAAAGGAATCAAGATTATCATGCCACATAGCCCTGCACAAATATCCATACAACGCTTTAAAATATAAGATCCCAATTGATTGACACCACGAGAATTTGAAATCATTAATATACCATCAAAATCCTCAACCTTCGTATCAAACGTAACTAAGCCAGTGACCTGCGGTAAATATTTAATGTTCAATACCTTCCCTTTAAACAACTCAAATAAACGATTTAAATTCTTTCTGTTAATTTCCGGAATCGCAATCAATACCGTATCAACATTATGCGTACGTATAAAATCATCTACCGCATCCAATTCAATCGTCTGCTTTTTAGAAACAACCTGCTCTTGATGAATTCCATACGACTTACAACTCACATAGCCCTGCACATCCAATAATGAATAACTATTTCCACGACATACAAAAGCCAATTGCGCAGCCGTATGCCCCGTACCCACAATCAAAGTATTATGTTTAAATCGTTGACGGAATATCTTATGCGAATATCTTGAGTTACAACCCGCAAACAAAAATAATACAAGGGTTAATAATAAAAACCCATATATTTTACGAATCGTCCAAGAACTAAATGGGAAAATCAAAAAACTACCAAAGAAAAAGCCCAAATGCGAAAGAATCAATAAACGAATCTCATCATACATCAATAACACTTTTCCCTGATATCGCCCAATCAACAACTGCATTAAAAAATACAAAGCACAAAGCTTAATCGTATACTCCCCATAGAAACGCAGGACATTGATCTCCTGCAGGAAATTAATTAATATCCAATAAAATATAAATTCTATCGTTATCTTTAAAGTACCTATTTTTGACATAGTCTTTACTCTCCATATTTAAAATCTTATATATTATATAAAAAAAAGAAGAAAAGCACAAATCTATACCTTTCCTCACCAATCGAACACAATCTATTTTATCCATTTATCATCTTCGTAATCGTATTTATAACCATATACAATTAGAAACGCATTCACCATTTGAAAATAAGTCTTTTCATCATTCATACTTCTTATTTCTTCAAGTTGTAGAGCCTTAGTAAATGAATCCAAAGTATATTCCTTTTGAAACTTTAAACCTTGTTCAAAAGAATCATAATAATGTAAATTATTTTCAATTATATCAAATGCCTTACTAAGCATTATTTTGATTGTAGGCAAAATCAAACAATCAAATGCCAATGAGTTTTGTTGATATAACTCATTTGCCGCATCATAAAATTGTTTAAGAAAATCAAGGGCTCCACCAGCACCAATACCACCAAGTGTGTCAACTAAAAATTCAAGATGATCAAATTCATAACCATAGTCATTTAATTCAAAGATTTTCGCATCTACAGGATTAAAGTTAGTCTTTAATACACCATCATCAAAATAATAGGACATCCCTATAACACGAGTGTACTTATCATTAAATTGTTCATTTTTAAAGCATAAGTATACGTTTAAAGGTACCTCAATTCCTAAAGGATCAAATACATCCCTTGCAGTAGTTGTTTCATTTATTAATGTGATTCCTTCATAAATCAACGAATATTCAACACCATTTTCAGTTTCTGAATTTTGATAAACAACAACTCTCATCTCTTTTGACATAGATATTATAAAGCTCCTTCTTTAGTTTCTTCATTATAAATACGCACAAATTCCTTATATTCACTCGAATCTTTAGACATAGGTGCTTTGATTACAGTATTTTCATAAAGCGCAAAATTCGTATGAATGATATTCTTACTCTTATCCCATACATTCAATCCTGCAATTTTAATTTCAGCAGACTTAAACTCATTTTGAATCGCATCCACCACTTGTTTCATAGAATGACCTGTATCTACAGAATCATCCACAACTAAAATACGATCAAAAGATTGTCCCTTTAACTTTTCTAAGCTTTCATGAAAATGAATCTTTCTTTCCGTATTCTTATCATGCGTATTCGATTTTAGTTCCATACTAATCAAAAAATTACGTACAAAATTAGGCATTAAAGAAATAACAGGCCCAACAATCTCCTTTAGTTTATTTCCCTCACGCGTTGCACTAATTCCTACCATTGGTACTTCAAAGACTTCACTCATCTCTTTACCAATCAAATAACCTGCTCTAGCTACATAAATCACTAAATCTGGACAATACGTTTTCTTTAATTCTTTAGCCCATTCATTACATTCACTTTTTAATTTTTCTATTGATAACTCTGTATATTTCATTGAAGTTCCCCTTTACAATCATTTTAATTAACTTAGCACATTTAGTCACTTTATGGGCCAACTTTATACATGGCTTTGTATGAAATGTACAACTTTTAATAACATCCCTAAATTCAGAACTATTCAATGGTACACTCTTAACTTCCATGTAGTTTCTACCTATTTCCATTAAAGTATGCGCATCTGATCCTACTACTTTTACTAAGCCATATTTATCCGCAATAGAAGTCTGTTTAACTGAATAATAATCTTCTACATTTCTACCATTATAACATTCCATACAATCAATACGATGTGAATTACTACATATACAATCCTCGTCTAATACAGTTTTAGACCTTTTCTCATCATAAGGATGTGGTACATAAACTACACCACCCTGACCTATAATACGATCTATTGTTTCATCACAAGATAAACCAGCTGGTATTTCTTCATTTAAATAAAGTCCTATAATTTCTCCAGAAGAAGTCATAATTTCTTCACCAACAATCACAAAGACCTTATCCTTTCTTTTTGAACAATATTCTTTAAACTTTAATGCTCCCAAGATATTATTATGTTCACAAATCGCAATCGCATCAATATGACACAAACGACACTTCATATACAACAAGGAATGAAGAAGTAGACTGTCTTTTGAATATCTTGTATGACAATGTGTTTCTAAACGAATCATAAGTAAATTTTCTCCATATGCAATATAATACCACACGAACACAAAATAAAAAAACCTTCCATTTTCTGGAAGGTACAATGTTTATCCTAAAATTGTAGATATTACAGTAAATGTAGCCGCATCTACAACTGCTGTAGTAGTAACATCATTTAATACAAATGTGACTGTATATTGGTTTGTATTTGAATCTAAAGAACAAGTAATATTCGTAACATCACTTTGTTCTAAACCAGAATTAGCCAATGCTGAATTGATAGCCTGTTGTTGACCTTCATCAAATGAAGTTGAAGACTTTTCTTCTTTTTTTGTAGTTTCTTCTTTAACTGGTTCTTCAACCTTTTCCGTTTCAGCAGTCTCTTCTTTAGCTCCACGCTTAAAACTACGCTCTTTTATAATACCATCTTTACCAATCTTGTATTCATAAGATCCACCATTTGTATTAAATGAAACAATATATGAACCTTTTTGTTCTTTAATGGATACATTTTCACATTCGCTTTTTGTGGCATTCGCATCATCTCTAGCTACTTCTAAAATATCATCTTTTGTGATTTCTAAGCCTGATTTACCACAACCTGTTAGAAGTAGACCAAAAGCTGTAAGGAATATTAAACTATTTCTTTTTACCATCTTCGTCTCCTCCATAACCATAGCCATATCCGTAGCCATAACGGTTTTCATCACTCATATCCACTTTGTTTAATACAACACCTATTACGTGTCCACCATTACGTTTTAAGTCATTAATAGCAGTTTTTACTCTTCGTTTATCTGAAGATTTCGCATCCACTACATATAATACGCCATCACTCACATTACTCAATGGAATTGTATCACTAGCTACAGCCATTGGCGGTGAGTCTATAATAATATATCCAAATTCTTTACGAGCTTGTTCTAAAAAGCGTCCCATTCTTTTAGATCCCAATACTTCACTAGGATTAGGTACTCTATGACCTGCTGTAATAACAGTCAATGTTTGACCACCATCATATTGAACTTGTTGAACACCCTCATAAGAATTAATACTAAGTCCTTCTTGAAATTCGGAAATAATATTTGTAAGTCCAGAACGATTTGAAATATGCAACGTTTTATGAACCGATGCATTTCTTAAATCACAATCAATCAATAATACATTTTTGTATTTTGCTGCCATAATACGAGCCAAGTTACAAGCAATCGTACTCTTTCCTTCATTTGGAACTGTACTTACACAAGTAATAACCTGCATAGCCTCATCCATTTGACTAAACTCAATATTTGTACGCAACCCACGATAAATCTCATCTACATCAAACTGATTTCTCTTTTTCTTTGCCATTTCTATCTCCTAAAGAAACTAAAACGCTTCTTTTTCTTTACAACCTCAATATTTAATATATCCATATCACTCAAGATACGCTTAGGATTCTCAAAAAATAATATATCCGCATTCTCACTACCAATACGCTTTGAAACAATTGAGTACGCATCACTCAATTTAGAAATACGATGCCCACTTGCTCTATGTGTATCTGTACCAATCACATCACAATATCCATCATCTAATAAAGATAAAGCATTCGATTGAATTGTCTTTCCATGCATTCCTAAAATAGAAGTACGATTAATCTGCAATACACAACCCATATCAATCCAATTATCAATAATTGAATAATCAAGTCCTGAATGAAAATAACGTTCAATATGCGCAATCACAGGAACAAAACCCTTTACCTTCAATTCATACAAACAATCATCTCTATAATCAATTGAATGAATGTCACGAAGAACATTATATTCCACAAGCATATATCTAGATCCATTTAATGTTGGATATAAATCCAAATCCAATCCATCAATAAACTCACTATTCATCATGACTTCTCCACCACAATAAATTGGTATCGGACTCATTTCTTTCAATTCCATTTGACGAGAAACAATCTCATTATAAATAGAAACATCTAATTGTCCAGGAATAAAGTGTGGTGTACTACATATTCCTACAAAGCCATCATTACGAGCTGCTTCTAACGAACTTTGAGCATCCTCAATCGATGGCATACCATCATCAATACCCCAAGCGATATGTGAGTGAATATCTATAAACTTAGCCATTATAATTCAGGAATCTCGCAGAAAACAGGAATACCCAAATATTTTTCTGCCTCTTCTTTCGTACGCAAACGATTATCAAATAAGAATCTTAATACCGCATAACCAACACCAATGACACCACCAATTAAAGTAGCCAACATTGTGTTTTTCTTAATATTAGGTCCACTAGGTACATAAGACAATTTAGCCTTATCTACAACCTCAATATTACGAACATTTAAATTCTTCTGCATTGTCTTAGTAAAAGTACTTACTGTACCATTTGCGATATTCTTAGATAACTTAGGATCTGTAGTTGTAGCCGTAATCGTAATAATTTCAGTATTCGCTTCATTCGTTACTGTAATACACTTTTTAACACTTGCCGCATTTTCCATACCAACATCCTTAGCTACCTCAGACATAATGTTATTCTGCGTTAATAAATTAACAGCATTCGTAACCAATTTACTATTGGCCATCTGCGAATTATAATCCAAAGATCCACTCTCACTAATCTGAGGTGTTAAATAAATCGATGTACTAGCCGTATATGTTGGAGCAATCAATAACTTAGTTCCAAAGAAACCACCGACTCCAAACAATATACATAATACGATAATCAATTTAATATATTTCAAAACCGCACGAAATAACTCTAATAAATCTATCTCTTCCGTTTCATTTAGATCATTACTAGGCATACGATCTAATCTACTCTTTGACATAAAAGCCCTCCCTTTTCATTCATAAGACATACTCATTAAATATAACATAATTAAAAATTAGTTTCATTAATTCACAAAAAAAAAAGCTAAAAAAATTCAATTTTTAGCTTTTTTTTAACATAAGTTAATCTCTTCTAAACAAATCACGAGTATATACTTTATCTCGTACATCATCTAAACAACTATCATAACGATTGGCGATGATTGCTTGACTTAAAGATTTAAATTCTTTTAAATCATTTACTACTTTACTACCAAAGAAAGTTTCTCCATCCTTTAAAGTAGGTTCATAAATAATAACTTTAGCACCCTTAGCCTTAATACGCTTCATAACGCCCTGAATTGAACTCTGTCTAAAGTTATCACTATTTGATTTCATAGTTAAACGATAAACACCAACAACAACATCATGTTCTTTTGATTCATCCCAAGAATCATTTGCTTCATAGGCACCCGCAATCTCTAATACACGATCCGCAATAAAGTCTTTACGAGTACGGTTTGATTCAACAATAGCTTCAATTAAGTTTTCAGGCACATCCGCATAGTTAGCCAATAATTGTTTTGTATCTTTAGGTAAACAATAACCACCATATCCAAATGAAGGGTTATTGTAGTGAGAACCAATTCTAGGATCTAAACAAACACCATTAATAATATCTTGAGTATTTAATCCTTTCATTTCAGCATATGTATCTAATTCATTAAAGTAAGATACACGTAAAGCTAAATATGTATTTGCGAATAATTTAACTGCCTCTGCTTCAGTAAAGCCCATAAATAAAGTATCAATATTTTCTTTAATAGCACCTTCTTGAAGTAAAGCAGCAAATTTGTGACTCTTCTCAACTAATCTAGAATCATTTACATCTGTACTAACAATAATTCTTGAAGGATATAAGTTATCATATAAAGCCTTAGACTCTCTTAAAAATTCAGGACTAAAAATAATATTTGAAGTATTATACTTCTTTCTAACACTCTCCGTATATCCAACTGGAATTGTTGACTTAATAACCATAATAGCATTAGGATTATACTTCAATACTAACTCAATAACACTCTCTACAGCACTTGTATCAAAGAAATTCTTTTTACTATCATAGTTAGTAGGTGCTGCAATAACTACAAAATCAGCATCCGAATAAGCATACTCTGCATCTAAAGTAGCTTCCAAATTCAAATCCTTTTCTGCCAAATACTTCTCAATATAGTCATCCTGAATCGGGCTGATCCTTTTATTGATTTTCTCTACCTTTTCCGGGACAATATCAACTGCCATTACCTCATGATTTTGAGATAAAAGTGTAGCAATAGATAATCCCACATACCCTGTTCCTGCTACTGCTATTTTCATCTTCCAATACACCTCTACATTCTAATAATTTTCGACAGTCCACTCACGATATTCTTTTCCTTCAAGAATATCAGCAATTCTCTCGCACGCATGACCATCACCATATGGGTTGCAGGCTTTAGCCATCGCATTATATGCATCTGAATTTTCAAGCAATTCTTTAAAATTATTATAAATTACATCTTCATCAGTACCGACAAGTCTTAACGTTCCTGCTTTTACTCCTTCCGGTCTTTCTGTAGTATCCCTCATCACGAGAACCGGACGCCCATAAGATGGGACCTCTTCCTGAATTCCGCCTGAATCCGTTAAACAAATATGACATCTAGCCTCAAAATTATGGCAATCAAACACTTCAATTGGCTCTATAATGTGAATTTGTTCGCAACCACCCAATTCTTCTTCCGCTGCTTTTCTTACTTCTGGATTCATATGAATAGGATAAACTGCCTTACACTCTGGATGTTCATCAAGAACTCTACGAATGGCTCGAAACATATTATGCATCGGTTTACCAAGATTTTCTCTTCTATGCGCAGTAATAAAAATAAGTTTTCCATCTCCAACCCATTCAAGTTCAGGATGTGTATAATCGCTTCGTACTGTATGTTGCATAGCATCAATAACAGTATTTCCTGTAACAAATATCTTTGTTGAGTCTTTTCCCTCTTTGATTAAATTATCTGCTGCCATCCTAGTCGGTGCAAAATTATATTGAGATATAATTCCTACTGCCTGACGATTAAATTCTTCGGGATAAGGAGAATAAATATTATATGTACGAAGCCCTGCCTCTACATGCCCAACTGGAATTTGAAGATAAAAGCAGGCCAAAGCTGTAACAAAAGTTGTAGATGTATCTCCATGTACAAGCACAATATCTGGTCTGACTTCTTCAAGCACTGCCTTGATCTTTTCAAGAATTCCAGTTGTAATATCAAATAATGTCTGTCCCTGCTTCATAATCGAGAGATCATAATCTGGAACAACATTAAACGTATTCAGCACTTGATCAAGCATTTGTCTATGCTGTCCAGTGACACATACAATAGTTTTCAAAGACTTTCTGGTCTTTAATTCATTTACCAACGGACACATTTTTATAGCTTCTGGTCTTGTCCCAAAAACTAACATTACTTTTTTCATCTTATCATACCTTTCCTTTCTTTAATTTGATATATCCTTTTCCATCTTTGACTAGCTCATCAAATTTATTTATATCTCTATATTTCAATATTTTCGCTGGATTTCCAGCAACTACTGCCCCTTTCGGCACATCATGCGCCACAACACTCCCAGCACCAATAACAGCCCCATCTCCAATTGTTATTCCTGGCAATATAGTTACTCTAGCTCCTAACCAGCAAAAATTACCAATTACTACTTTTTTATTCTTATAACGATAATCATATGGAACAGATTGTAATTCAACGTCATCATATACATGATTTCTTGCCATTACTTGAATATCGTGTGAAAATATGGTTCCTTCTCCAATTGTTATACCCCCCCCATCAGCAAAAAGTTTACAGCCCTGCTGAATATGAACATAATCTCCTATTTCAAGTAATTCAGGTGCATATATTTCTGTACTTTCATGAACAAATACATTTGCACCTACTTGCTTGACTCTTTTCAATATTCTTTTCAAATATAATCTTCTCAAAAAACCTACCATTTTTAACCTCAATCCATTTTTAACATTTCTTTAAAATTTTTATAAAGCAGCATTGATAATAATAGATAAATAATTAATGTTGCAGCTCCAAATATAAGAATCTGTAATATCAATGACTCAATAACAAAAGTTTTCTTTAAAATAAACACGATTACTATTGTTACGATGACAATACAATTATTTTTTAATAACGACCCAATAATTGATTTTAATGACTCAGTAAATCCAAAATACGTATGAAACTTAATGAACATCATTATTAGTGACACTAATGAAGCGATTACAGTACCCAAAAAAATGCCAAAAAAACCAATAAAATATACAAGAGTAATACTTACTAAAATATTAACAGTGCTTACAACTATGCCATTTTTAGCTGTCACGCTAGTAATTCCTTTTGCATAAAAATAGCGATAAATCAAATCTCGAACTACTTCCGTCTGTTGCCCAATAATATATATTAATGCCCCAATATAAACAAACCTTGCAGCTTCTTCTGTAAATGAACCATGTTTAAACAATAACACCACTGCTTCATGTCCAACGGTGGTAAAACCGGAAATAACTAAGCACACAATTAGATGAAACAAAATTGTCTGTTTCCAAAATGACTTCTGATCATTATCAGTATCTATTTTTTTCACTATTTTAGGATAATAATAAGTTAACAAATTTCCAATTAAGAGAGTATTAATTATATTTGAAATTTGTGAAGCATACGACAATACGGTAATCTCGCCTGTTTCCAGCCTTGCAGCTATAGTAGAATCCACCATTAACGACAGTTTGTAAATTCCAGTACTAAATACTATTGGTAAAAATAAACCGAACATTTTTTTTGTTTCAGGTGAAAACGAAAAAGTCGGCCTTACCCTCCATCCTTCTTTAATTGCAAACAATGTATCAAGTCCAAAGTTCACAACCAATCCAGCAACAATAATATATGTATATTGTGAAATGGAAAGATTTGGTGATAATATTAGTACCACTACTACTATTAATTGAGCTACTAAACTAACGATTTTAGGAAGATTGTACTTTCCCTTGCATTGGAAATATGCAACTGTCACATCCGATATTGCTAATAAATAATTTGCCAATAATAATACTATTAATGCATTGCAGCAAATATTTACAAAAAGCTCATCCCTATTTGAAAACAATCCTATAATCTGATATCTAAACGCAATGAGTATACCAACAATAAGAGCAATCAAACCATACAGCACTGTAATAAAAGAATCTACATTTCTACGATCAGTCTTTCTTACATAATTAGGTATAATAACTGTAGAAATGCCAGCAGCTATAAATCCAAACAAAAATGAAACGATACTATTAGCCAAATTATAAGCATCTATTTCTACACCCGTTCCAAATATACCTGCTACTAATGATGATTTCATTAGCGTTAAAACCTGTGTGATTCCAGTAATAATAATCATTAGCCCAAGTGATAACGAGCCTCTATATTGTTTCAATTGTTTAAATGTCATTATCACACCACCCAATCCTACAATATTTCAACAGTCCTTGAAATTGCTTTGAATCAGGCAATTCTAATTCCGCTGTTTGATCTATTTTCATCATTTGCAGTAAAGTATCTTCGTTAAAATTTTCTATTGAAAACCATTTCAACGATCTACAGTAAGATTCTATCGCATTTATGCCTTTTTCATTGTATATAATCGGCACTACATTTTTATGAAAATATAATGCCATCATTAATGCGTGAAACCTCGTAGCATATATTTTCTTTGCAGATGCTAAAAGTTCAATTGTTCTATCTATGGAATTATAATTTATCATTTCAATAAATCGTTTATCCTGTTGATTCAACATTTCATATATTCTTTGACAAGCTAAAATGTCACCTTCTTGTTCGCACAAAGATAGCAAAAAGACTTTTTCATTTCTGTGTATATGGTATAAACATATATCTGCAATTCCTTTTTCATAAATTTCTTTATGTGTGGCAAGTTCTTGTCTATGTTCTACATTGATTACAGAAATCACAATACTATTACTACTTTTTTTATTTTCTTCCCATCTTCCTTCAAATGCTATATCCGGTGCATACCTCACATTTTTAAGTGTCTTATTGAACAACTCATAAGACATCTTATCTCTAAATACAACATCTTCCATTTCACCAAATAATGCTTCATATTCTTTTTTGAACTTTTCATGAATATATGGCCCAAAGTTACTTCCAATAACAAACGATTTTTCTGCTTTTGTTGTAGCATAATCAAGATTAAGAAATTGTTTTTGTTCAGCGAGCGTCCCCTTATTCTCTGCAAATAATGATCCCCCCAACAAAACAAATAAACTTCTTTTATTTACCAGCCAAAAATATAATTCTGGTTTTCGACACATTGTCAATATCTTGTAGCTCAATTTATAAATAAATGAATCTTTGGATACGACTTTTACTCCCATTTCTTCATAAAATTTTTTATATTTTTTTTCTGTTAATATATATGTGTTAATATTGGCTTCTTTCATTTGATCTAAATAAACTTTAAGAAATAAATCATCACCAAAGTTTTTAGCCCAATATCCCCACAAAAAAATTTTTTTCATATTATCACCTGTTATAAATTTTTTTCTTTTAAACAAAAAACACAATATGCCGGGAAAAAAATTTTTGTTTTTAATGAAAATAATAGTATTCTTTGTGCCGGACTAAGTAACCCAGATTTTCTTTCGTATTTCAAGACACAATTTGATTCACCTTTATCAAAAAACAGTTTTTTCTTCTCACCATACTTTAATTTGGCCATGAACAGTTCTCTCGAATATTCAACAAAATTTTGAATGTATCTATTGCAGATTTCGGAAAGACAATTTTCTGCGTCATTTGCGTTTAACAGCTTTAAAATATGTTCATTTATTCTCTTATAAATATCCATTTTATCTTTTCTAAAACGTTTACTCAACGTTCCCGAGTCATACTGTCTGTATATATATCCTATATTTTCTATACATTTAATAGTTTCTATGTTTTCCAGATACGTCAACACAAATTCAGCATCTTCACCATAGGAAATATCTACTGGAAATGTAATACCCCATTTTTCAATTATTTTTTTATCAAATAACTTAAAGCAAGGACCTAGCAAATAAGGAGGAATCAGAAATTTAATTAACTGATTACAATACTCTTTTATTCCCCCTGAAAATTGTGGGCAAAAATACTCAAGTCTAATATTCTTGTTCATATCATTAACTACATACCCACACATTACAAAATCGGCATTCTCACCCTCATTTATAAGCATTTCGACAAGATTTGGAGTTATAATATCATCAGAATCCAAAAAGACAACCTTATCAGATTCACACATTTTCAACCCTGTGTTCCTCGCCGTAGATACTCCACTATTTTTCAGCGAACAATACCTAATTCTTTCATCCTTTTTTGAATACAGTTCAATAATCTCTAAACTATCATCTGTAGATCCATCATTTACTAAAATAATTTCTATATTTTCATAAGTTTGTGCAATCGCACTTTCTATACACTCTCTTAAAAATTTAGAAGAATTATAAACTGGTATTATTATTGCCACTTTCTCGTTCATAATCTTTACTTTCACTTTCTGTTCATATCCTTCAATTTCCAGCTAATCTCTCAGATTTATCATTACTCGATAATATACAAGCAGAAATCAGCATGAAAAAGTACCAACTAAACCATTGCCAATCTGAGGATAAAACAAGAACAAAAATAACAAAAAAAGCAATATTTTCTCGTCTTATTCTCTTTATCATATTTAACACACACATAATTAGATAGCCTACGCCTAATATTCCGCAATTTAGAAGTGTTGTGACCCATACATTACCATACGATTTTACATTAAATAAATTTCCATATTGCGCAATTCCAACACCAACCATCTTTTGCAAAATAGAATATCTACTAAACAGCTCCACATGTCCAATAATTCTATATTTCGTAGAACTCATTCTTGTACCATTTAAATCTGAATTAAAATTAGTAAAACGCTTCATTATGTATGCTATGGAATCACCAACCGCCTCATTTGAATTACTTACCAATACCAGTCCTACAATAAAAACACCTATCAGGAACAAAATTCTTCTGGTCATTTTTGAAGACAAGTCGATTATATTTTTCATAATCAATATCAATATAGTTGTAGTGACAAGTATAATAATTGCTACTACTGATGTGGTCATTAACATCGAAATAGCATACAATAACATTCTTTTTATTTTTTCCTCTTTAAAGGCTTGCACATATGCTACTGAAACATAAATTCCTAAATATGACGCTTCCTGAAATATTCCATTTGGACGTATATCTCCTGTATTTACATCAATATAGCCAGCCCATCCATCATATTTACCTAATGCAAGTCCTGGGATTCTTCCATCCCACATTCCTATTCCTACATAGCCACTTACAAACTGTAATATTACAAGTATTGAAGCAATAATAGCTATTATCTCAATCCATTGCAAAAATTTATCTCTACAAGGTGTTTTCCATAAATAAGTCAGGCAAACTGCATATATCAACCATACAATCAAATTTTTGAATGAATTTGCCATATCGGTATTACTCGCTAAATTTCCAAATATGCCAATAAGCCCTAGTCCTAATAACCATATGCATAAAAATCCTGTTTTTCGTTCAAACCTATATGATTTTGAAAAACATAACATTGTCAAGAAAAGCATAATTACATCATTAATTTTTAAAGTAAATCCGCTACCGATTTCTATCACAATATAGGGGTCTAACACTGGAGCAATAGCAAAGAAAAAACCCACCGTTCCAGTTAACGAGATTATCCCCCATTTTCTCCTATTTACTGTTACTTCCATACTTTTCCTCCAAAAGTTTACACATTTTTTCCTTATATTTTTTTATGTAATATTGAGGATTATAATATGTATTAAATAATTCCATATATTCAGAAATTAACTTCTTTATTTCTATTTCTTCAACTAAAAGTTTTTGCAATTTCTCTGTCGGTTTAAAGTCTGACACTGGTACAACATATTCAAAACTATCTGTTCTGTCATAAAAGTCTTTTAAATACTTGCTAAAAATAGGAATAACTCCTGCGGATAAATATGATGATAATTTTGTAGGTGTTGCCACACGATTAACAGGATCGTCTTCCCGTAAAACAAATCCGAACTTTACATCAGCTAGTGCTTCTGTCATCTTTTCTGGCGCAACTGATGATACTGTACAATTTTTTATTTTTTTTCTTTCTACAATTCTTCTCGCTTCATCTTTAGCAAAAGTAAAAATCTTTAACTCTGCATTTGTATCAATTTTCTCAATTTGTTTATAAAAATCAAGTGTTTCTTCAAAACATTGCCATTTACTTAAAGAACCCACATAGGTAAATATATTCTTCTTATATTTTCTTTCATCTACTTGAAGTGCTTCTGTTCTACTTACATTAAAGCAAGGCATAATAAAACATTTTTTATCTGTACTAATACCAAATTTACCTTCTTCAAATTTTTTCATTTCTTCTGAAACATAAAAAATTGCCATTGCCTTTTTCATAGCAAATTTTGTAATAGCATCAAGAACAAAACTTCTCAGTTTGCTTCCGTTTCTCATATAGCTTTCTTCTGCATCTATTCCCTGCATCCAATAAATTTGATTTTTATACCCTTTAAAATATAATTTAACAAAATCGACGGAAGTAGGCGCAATAATAATATCCTTCTTTTTGCACTGTTTTAAGTCTATATCATCTTCATATTTTTTTTCACCACATGCCTCCATAAGTGAAGCTATTACATCTAAATAATAATCTGTGACTTCTGCATTTGTACTTGAACTTCTCACTATCTTAATCATTTTTCCTCTACCCATTTACTATATCAATTAATTTTTTCATTGCATTCGCCGGCAAATACATTTTGGCTTCAGATATGCAATTTTTTCTCATAAAATTCCATTTTTCCACGTCACTATTGATTGATAATATTGCATTTTTTAATTCGCTTATACTATGTGTTTTAGTAATCATACCGGTTATTCCTTGTTTAATTATCTCTGAATTGTACTTCCAATCACTTGCAATAACTGGAAGTCCCGCTGCAAAAGCATCAATAATTGTCCCCGCAAATCCTTCCCCTTCATAATATGTAGGGAATAACAAAGCATCGTAGTTTTTCAGTACTTCCGTACTCTGATTAAACGGAACCATCCCTTTATATCTTATATATTGAGGCGATGAAGCTTGCAACTGTTCAAACCATTCTTTTTGACTATCTTCAATCTGTCCATATATATCTAATTCTGCAAAAATGTCGTCATATTTAGAATTTATTTCACATACAGCTTGAACAGCATCCTCTATACCTTTTTCCTTTATCACCCTAGAAAAAGTACATAACCGGTATGGGATGCCCTCAGTATACTTTATTGTTTTCGTATCTAATATATCCAATTCCTTACAGTTCGGAATAACTTCTACATTATCATATCCCTGACTTTCTAATTGTTCTTTCATTGATTCCGTTTCAACAAAAATATAATTTATTTTTTTTAAAAAAGCACCTAACCATTTTCTTTTATTCACAAATTCTGGTAACCAGCCGCCTATTACGTCATAACATATATTTCTTTTAAATACTTTATTAAAAGTAATTAAAAGTGGAGCTATAATTCTCAGTCCATTCTCCGCTGGAAGAATGATTACATTTTGGGAATGTATTAATGCATTCAATACAATGATTGGAGTTTTTACCAATGTTTTTATGCCTCCATATGTATCAACCTTCATCACTTCATCGCAGCCAAATGCATTTTTCATTTCTTTGTATACAATTTTAGTTTTTACCGTTTGCCCATTGAGCAAATCCAGTGTATCTGCAAAGCACCCTATGATGCATACTTTTTTCACAAATTCTTCCTCCCAGCTCTCATCACTACTCTCTCCAACTAATGTTCTCTTTTATCATTTTTGCAGGAACACCTCCATACAATACATTTTCTCTGTCAATTGTATTCGTTACTAATGCGCCATACGCAACAACCGAATTTTTTTGAATAAGTGTTCCTTTCAGCAATGTTGAATATGCGCATACCCATACATGATCTTTTATGACTATTTTTTTTGAAATAATGGAATCTTTACCATTTTCTACAACATAATGTCCATCATTATTTTTTATCGTAACATTCCACCCCAAAACAACGTCATTACCTATTTCTATATCGGCATCAGAACAATCAATTGTAGTTGAGTAATTGCATCTAAATTTATTACCTAAAATTAATTTTGCATTATTTACACATATAACACATCCCTGAGATAATCCTAAATTTTTTCCTACCTGTATTACCCCCCCCCCGCTCAACACAAAGTAAACTCTTAGGCGATTCTCTTCTTGATGTTATAGAATCACCAAAGCCAATTCTCATTGAGCAGGTAGATAAATCCTTATCATTTGTCAAAAATGTTTTTCTGTTTATCCCTGACAATTTCACATGGTAAGATACAATATATGGGAATTTTATAGCCTGACTTACTGGTAGTACCTTAAAATTAAAATATATTGTTTTTGGAATAGACATTATTATTTCTACCAAATGAGTTTTTAAAAATTTTTTTGAATACTGATTCATAGCACATCACCTAATCAAATTTTTTTACATATTTTCTTTTTTTATAGTAACCAAATAACAAATTTCTTCCGGTATTAAATAGACTCTCTAATTTACCCATTTTTTCTGCTTCATGATAAAGCATATAGTGCCAGCCAATCATTGTCCTAATACTATGTGTACTTACACTTCCTACACGCCCTTTTCTATATTGTGCTAATACTTCATCTAACAAATAACAATCAGCCTTTTGGCAAACTTTTAACCACATTGCATAATCATTATTTTTTTTAATATCTTCAATCTGAATCAACCCAATTTCATTAGCATCATACATTACTGTAAGACATCCAGGCCAACAATAATTATACATTCCCATCTTTGTGATTTTTTTAGGTCCTGTTATCCTTACACCGGTTTTATTACTCGCCATATCAATTTCTTCATAATTCGTATAAGAAAACTTATATCCATTATTCTTCATAAAATTAATTTGTTTTTCAAGTTTATTAGGCAGCCAAAGATCATCCGAATCAAGAAAAGCAATCCATTGCCCTCTAGCCTCTCGTAATGCTTTGTTCCGACTTATTGCAGCTCCAGAGTTTTCTTTATTTTTAAAGTATTTGATTCGAGAATCTGTAATTGTAGCAAGCACTTCTTCTGTTTCATCAGTTGAACAATCATCTACAATAATCAATTCCCAATTAGTATAAGTTTGATTTAAAACTGACTGGATTGATTCTTTTATGTATGAAGCTGTATTGTAAGACGGCATAATAATTGAAACCATGTTTTCTTCTCGCAGTATTCCATCACATTTATTTAAAATTTGCTTAGCCTCTATTTGTTTTTTATCATATTCCTCGGAAGTTATTTTTTCATTTTCTAAAAGATAATCTCCAAAATCCTCTGCAGTTGCCATATCTCCATCTGTAATACCTTCTTGTTTAATAAAAGCAGTTTTTACAGTTTTTAATATAATGCTAAAATCTTTTAACAATGTCACATTTTCTATATACTTCAAATCCCAGTTCAATTTATCTTCCCACTTAATCGCATTTCGTCCATTTACCTGAGCCAAGCCACTCAACCCAGGTTTTGCAGTATGACGCATACGTTGCTCCTTTGTCATAAATGTAAGATCCCTGACCAACTGTGGACGTGGTCCGCAAATCGAAAGTGTTCCATTTAAAATATTAAAAGCCTCTGGAAGTTCATCAAGAC
>ULVX01024729.1_pt1 | contig 104584 bp, 95 predicted proteins | sample 1959811 | NCBI WGS metagenome assembly ULVX01 (sample SAMEA4835797, study PRJEB28245) | human gut metagenome | biome: gut microbiome; material: fecal sample | place: Denmark | collected 2008
CACAAATGTGATCAGGGCACGAAAGCGGTACGAGGTAAGGGTGAGTCCGGTCTCTTCTTTTACTTCACGCAAAAGACAGTCTTCCGGGGATTCGCTTCCCTCGGCATGTCCACCCACACCAATCCATTTCCCTTCATTGATATCATTTTTCTTTTTGGTGCGATGGAGCATTAGATATTTTCTATCCTGTTCGATGTAGCAGAGTGTTGTCATTTTCATAATAAAATTCTCCAGGTTGTGTATTGTTACAAGTTCGTTTAACGTTTATTATAGTTCATAGAAAAACAAACAGCAATAGACCGTTGTAGGAGCACAGTGTATGAATCAGATTTGCAGAGACATTTTCAGGGCCATCCATGAAGGAAAATGGCTGAAAATAGAATACCGGAACAAAGCGGAGCAGATTACAAAATACTGGATCGGTATTCGTGATCTGGATCCGGTAAAACGTACCCTGAAAGTGGATGGTCTGCATCTTGGCTTGTATACATTGGGGGAATACGACAAAATATATATTGATTCCATTTTGTCGACAGAGGTTATTGAGGGAACATATTGTCCGGAAAATAAGCGGCTGATCGAAGATATCGAGATGCATCCGGAACGGTACAAAATACTCTTTTCGAGTGCAGCGAATCTAAAAATTCTGAATTATCTGGAGCTTTGTAATCGGCTCGACACAACGCCATATATTACGGATTACGAGCTGATTCATTATGTTGATGGAGACCGTGTGAAAAGCGGACAGTATGTGCTTACGGATGAGCAGTTTCAGGAAGTTGTGTCAAATTTCCAATATACGTTGTCGCGGGAAAAGCGCAAAAGTGGGAATCTAAAAATCAAAAAGCTTGCTTTGAACGTGTTAAGCATTCACACGGCAAAGGGATTGTATGTACTCGCATATCGCAATCTGAATCTGGACGTGAAAAACAGAGTGTTTCAGCCGGACGAAGATATTACGGTCTGCACACAGTTTACGGTTGACGGGCAGCAGGAAAATGCGCGCAGATTTCTGGACGCGGATGAGTATGAATTACTGGAAGACTTTGAGAAAAATCTGGAAAAGATCAAAGATGCAATTACCGGGCATGGCGGTGCGAGATCCGTCGTGGATGATATGCCTTATGTGCTTGGCCTTGGTATGGATGTGGTGCTGAATTTGCACGACGAATACAAAGCGATACTGGATATGTTCGAAAAGCAGCAGATTACCTATCCAATCAAAGCTTTTTTTGGAGAACTGCTGGAGCGACCACGCCGGACGAAAGCCTATCCAATCGCGTTGATCAACCAGAATATCAATCTCGATCAGTTGCTGGCAATCAACAATGCTATGAAATATCCGCTTGCTTATATACAGGGACCGCCGGGCACAGGAAAAACAAATACGATAATAAACACGATAGTAACGGCTTTTTTCAATAATGCGACCGTTTTATTTGCGTCTTACAATAATGTTCCCATCGATAATGTGTTTGAGAAACTATCGACGTTGAAGTACCATGGGAAGAATATTCCGTTCCCAGTGCTTCGGCTTGGAAATATGGAAAAAGTCGAAGAGGCAATCCGCTACATTAATTGCTTGCGCAATCAGGTACAGTCTTTGAAGGTATTTGCTTCCACGCTGGACAAACGCAAAGATGATCGTATCGACCGCGCAAAAAGGCTTTCTGCGCGTCTGAAAGATTATGAGGAAATTCTGGATCTGAAGGAGCGGAAAGAGACGCTTTCTCATCTGATGGAATATCAGGAACATATCAAAAATGCAATGAATCTGATTCCGTTTCAAACGGACTTGCAGGGATATCAGATGCAGAAAATTGATGAGCGTATCCGGCAGATCGGGGAAATGTCCGATGAGGATGCCATGCTGTTGCTCGACCGGAATGAAGAAGAATTTTATCAATATCTGTTCTATACATCTGCACGCTATATCAAGACAATCGAAGAACCGAAATATCAGGAACTGCGTGAAATTTTAGATGCTGGGGATGATCCGTTGGCACAGGCACAGGCGTTCAATAAGTACATGCAGAAATCCGAAAACGTGAAGAAATTGCAGCGAGTGTTTCCAATCATCATTACTACCTGCATTTCGGCGCACAAGGTAGGACAGCCGGAGCCGTTGTTTGATATGACTATCATGGACGAAGCCAGTCAGTGCAATGTGGCAATCTCACTTGTCCCGATCATTCGTGGAGAAAAGCTGATGCTGGTGGGAGATCCACAGCAGCTCAACCCGGTCATTTTGCTTGGGGAGCTGACGAATCAGAAACTGCGCCGGAAGTATCATGTGGCCGATGAATACGATTACCGGAAGAATTCGATTTACAAAACATATCTCGCCTGCGATGCCGTAAGCGATGAAGTGCTTTTGCGCAATCACTATCGTTGCAACAAAGAAATTATAGGGTTCAATAATAAAAAATATTACAATTCCAAATTGCAGATTCAGTCGAAAAGCCGGGAAACGCATCCACTTGTGTATGTTGATGTAAAAAGTAATCAGCCACAAATCAAGAATACTTCCCCGGCAGAGGTGGACGAGGTTGTAGCGTATGCGCAGCAGAATCCGGACAAAAGCATTGCGGTCATCACACCGTTTGTAAACCAGAAGACATTGATCGAACAGGCAATCAAAGAGAATGAACTGGAGAATCTGGTCTGTGGAACTGTTCATGCTTTTCAGGGTGATGAGAAGGATGTAGTGCTTTTTTCTACGGCTCTGTCGGATCGCACGAATACAGGAACATATCAGTGGTTGAAAAACAACAAGGAGCTTATCAATGTTGCAACCTCGCGGGCGAAGGACAAGCTGGTGCTGCTCGCGGATAGTAATGAGCTTGAGCGCCTGCATGCCGGGCAGTTGGATGACGATCTCTATGAACTGGCGCAGTATATCAAAACGAACGGACAGTCAAAGATTACCGAGAAGCATATCAGTTCCAGAGCTTTAGGGATACAGCCTTTTTCTACCGCCACGGAAAATGCGTTTCTGGAAAATCTGACGCATGCGTTGGAGAACATCTGGCTTTCTCAAAGTAAGTATGTGATTCACAAGGAAGTGGCAATATCACAGGTGTTTCATGATAATATTACGTATGATGATCTGTTTTACATGGGGCGTTTTGATTTTGTGGTATACGAAAAACAGGGGAAAAGCGAGCTTCCGGTTCTTGCAATCGAACTGGATGGGAAAGAACATTTTGAGGATGCGGTCGTGCAGGAGCGGGATCGAAAGAAGAATGCAATCTGTCAGGCACACAATATGGAAATCATCAGGGTGGAGAATTCTTATGCCAGAAGGTATAACCATATTAAAGGAATCCTGATGGATTATTTTTCAAGGGTGCATTAATGGGAATAATAAAAAATTGGAAATTGTTCTCAAATGCAATTTCCGTATTTCGAAATACGCTTGTTTCCAATTGGTTTAGCGTTTATTATAGTGATAGAGATAAAAGGAGGTCGCTATGTTTTTTATCATGGGAATTACGGATGGCAGGAAAGATTTTGATTTTACCCAGACGATCATCTGTAATCTATGCGGAAAATACGGAAGGTATCAGGTTTTTATGACGTACACAGTGCTTTCACTGTTTTTCATACCGTGCTTCAAGTGGAATAAGCATTATTATGTGCAGACGAGTTGCTGCAACACGTTGTATGAACTTGCCCCGGAGATCGGGAAAGCGATTGCCCGTGGGCAGCAGGTCGAAATTCAGCCGGAACATTTGACAAGGGTTTCGAGAGGCAGCAGTAGCTTTATGTATAAACATTGTTCGCAGTGTGGGTACGAGACTGCTGAGGATTTTGAGTTTTGCCCGAAGTGCGGGAAACGGTTTTAGAGGAGTTGTGAGAGTATGAAAGAAATTGAGGATGAGCTTTTGATGTGTGATTAGTTTCAAATTAGTGTGGCGTTTATCACACTGGGAGGGATTGAACCACTACTTCAAACCTTAAAGGAATTAGAAAAGAAACCTATTTCGGGAGAAATTCTTACAACAAATTATTTGAACTTCAGTGAACCAAAAGCTTTGGAGAAGCTGAACCAACTTCAGAACATTACCTTAAAAATGTATGATGTAGAAGCGGCAGAAGAGGGGGTTCATACAAAAGGATACATATTCAAAAAAGAGGAAATTTATCGAATTATTATTGGAAGTTCCAATATGACAAGGTCAGCACTTACAACAAATCGGGAATGGAATACAAAGGTTGTGTCGACGGAGCAGGGAGAAGTTGCACAGGAAATTGTAGAAGAGTTTGAGAAACTATGGAATTCTGAACATGCTTTAACATTTAATGAATTTTATGAAAATTATAAACAAAAATATGAGATTATCAAGCGTCAGCGTGAAATCGCAAAGGAAGATCCTGTTACCTCTATTGAAAAGTATAAGTTGCAGCCTAATCGTATGTAGGTTGGTTTTATTTCCAATTTAAGACAAATTATTGAAGCAGGGGAAGAACGTGCACTTCTTATTTCCGCGACGGGTACAGGAAAGACATATGCATCTGCATTTGCCATGCGTGAATTGGGATTTAAGAGAGTTCTGTTTTTGGTGCATCGAGGACAACTGGCAAGACAGACGAAAAAATCTTATGAAAAAGTATTTGCAAAATCGGTAACAATGGGATTGGTAGGGGGCGGCTACCATGAATATGATAAAGATTATATCTTTGCAACGGTGCAGACGTTAAATAGAGATTCACATTTGATGGAGTATCAGCCAAATGATTTTGATTGTATTATTTTGGATGAGTATGAGATAATAGGTCTAAGTCAAGAAGCCGCGTGAGCGAAAGGCTTTTCAGACTTAGTCCTATTTTTTGACCAATTTTCAGGGCGGTTAAGGATAAGGACGGCTCCGAACTTAAACTTAATACGATTATAGACGAAGACAGACGGGTGAACTCTGCTCGGAATATAACTGCCTTATGTCTGTGTGCAAATTGATGGGACTTTACATCTTCGGATGTGGGTCCCTTTTTTCGTGGTTTGTTCTGGAACCACACATCAAAACATATTGGAGGTATTGCTATGGCAGGAAGAAGAGGTGAAGAAACTGCAGAAGAGATATCAGAAGGAAAAAGAACAGATTCATGACAGATTTGTGGCTGAGGGAAAGGTTGGGTACGGTGCATGAAGAAGGACATTTTGAAGAAGGAGGCAATCATGGGAAAGATTTATATGACAGCTTGTATGAAGGGCGGTTGTGTCAAGACAGTCACTACATACAATTTGGCTTATTCATTACAGAAACTAGGCAAGAAGGTATTGGCGGTTGATTTTGACAGTCAGGCAAATCTGACAATGTGCTTTGGTGTGGAAGATCCGGCAGCAGTTCCGGTGACAATCGGTCATCTGATGATGGCTCAGATTGAGGATGAAGAGCTTCCTGCAGCAGAGGAATATATCATGAGCAGAAACGGAGTCGATTTTATTCCGTCATCAAGGGCTCTGTCGGCAGTAGATGCAAAGCTTTGTCTTGAAATGGGAGCAGAGAAGATGCTCTCAGGCATTCTGGAACCGCTTAGGGACAGATATGATGCGATAATTATTGATACCGCTCCGACACTTGGAGCACTTAACATCAATGCGCTTGCGGCGGCAGACGAAGTCATTATTACGGTAAATCCACAGCTTCTGGCAATGATGGGATTGCAAGACTTCCTTAAGACTGTGAAGAAGATTAAGAGCCGTATCAATAACAAGCTTGATGTGGCAGGCATTTTGCTTACCATGTGCGATGCAGAACCAATCTCTGCAAGGTTATTACAGAGCAGGTGACAGATACTTTTGAAGGGTAGATTAGAATCTTTGACAGTAAGATCCCAAATACAGTGAAGGTTGGAGAGTCTGTTTATTATAGTGAGCCTCTTCTGGAATATGCTCCAGAGTGTAAGGCATGTGAGGCATATGAGAATTTGGCAAAGGAGTTGAGTGCTTATGAAGGCTAATGCAGGTAAGAGAAAATATTTGATGCGGTGGATTTGCTGACTGAGGATACTTCGGCGCAGATTACTGAGGTTAAGGCTGAGAATGGTGTGGAGCAGATTAAGATTGATGATATCCAGGCATTTCATCTGTATGAGGGTGAGAGATTGCAAGATATGGTTCAGAGCATTAAGGAACATGGAGTTCTGAATCCGGTCATCGTAAGAAAATTGGGTAAGGAATATGAAATGCTTTCCGGACATAACAGAGCCAATGCAGCAAAACTTGCAGGACTTACAGAGGTGCCTGCAATCGTAAAGGCTGATTTGCCTGATGAAGAGGCTTATGTGTATGTCATTGAGACGAATCGGATGCAGAGATCTTTTAATGACCTGATGCCATCGGAGAAAGCTGCAGTTATGGCAGCTCACTATGATAAGGTGTGCTGTCAGGGTAAGAGAAATGATATTATCAGGGAATTAGAATTACTGAATGGAATTGAACCGAAATCAACTTGTGGTCATAATGGCCACAAGTTAAAGAGTCGGGATGTTATGGCGGCAGAGTATGGGTTTTCAAGCAGAAATGCGGCAAGATATTTGCGACTGAATTATTTGATTCAGCCGTTCAAGAACTTGATGGATGAGAACAAGATTGCTTTGTTGGCAGCAGTTGTAGAACAGGCATTGGCAGCATGGTTTGATGGGAAGGAGGATGCGGTTGTTTAACACAGAAGATTTGAAGTGCCTTGATCCGAAGTGCTTCTGCATCATCGCAGTTGATGATTATGATGTGACCATAATGTCCAGAAGCACTGGGCATTACTGGTACCTTCATAATCCAGAGTATCCAGGAGAAGGCTCAGTGGTTATTTTTCATAAGCATAAATTTTCACATCCATACCATCGGCACGGAAGAGCGAATACATTGAGGCAGGCGGTGAGAGGGATTAAGAGTTATGATAAGTGGCAGATGGGTGGAAGGAAATAATACAAAGAGTGGCATGTCTTTATTGTAAGGCGTGCCATATTTGATTTAAATTTGGCTTTAAATAAAATATTACTTTTCCCTGGGAAATAGAACCTTTATAGCTATAAAGATTATTTGGACATAAACGTAAATATGTGATATAATTATTATGTATAGCTGTAAATAGAATTTCAGGTGCTGAAAGGTTAAAGAAATGAAGATATCATACAATGGTCTATGGAAAATACTTATAGACAAAAAAATGCAGAAGAAAGATCTGATTGACAAGATAGGAATCAGTTCAACAACCATTGCAAAAATGGGGAAAGGAGAGAAAGTCTCTCTTGATGTTATAGAACGAATATGCAGTTATTTTGACTGTGACATAGGAGATATAATTAGTTTTGACAGAAATGGTCAGAATGACCAGACAATATATAAAAAATAAACCGGAAAGGATATTAAAATGAGCAAAACAGGCTATATTCAAAATCTTGCTTTTGTAGATGGATTAGATGTGGAAGAAAAGTACGCTTTGGCAAGTCATTGTATTCAGTTAGGTGACAGAACCGAGACCGAAAAATATAGGGAATTGTTAAAAGAAGCAGGATTTGGAATTAACAATCTGCCGACTAAAGAGGAATTTAATAAGCAACATAGTATAACGCTGGAACCAGATAAGCCGAAGTTTTCGTTTATTGATTTATTTGCCGGAATCGGTGGATTTCGTATTGCTATGCAATCTCTTGGGGGACAATGTGTATTTTCGAGTGAGTGGGATGAAGCAGCTAAAGAAACATACTTTCAGAATTATGGAGAGGTCCCTTTTGGAGACATTACGAAGCCGGAAATAAAAGCACTTATTCCGGATCAATTTGATGTACTTTGTGCAGGTTTTCCCTGCCAACCGTTCAGCAATGCCGGATTAAAAAGAGGCATTGAAGATACGAGAGGAACCCTGTTTTATCATATAGCTGAGATATTACGTGATCATCAGCCAAAGGCAGTGCTTTTGGAAAATGTCAGAGGATTGATCAGTAATGATAAAGGTAATACTATTCAGACAGTATTACGAACGATTACGGGAATGGGTTACAAATGCAATGTGCCCCAGGAGTTGATAGAGAATGGTCCAATAAAAAAAATAAAAGAAGAATGTTCAAAGATGGTTCTTAGTGCAAAAGATTATGGCGTGCCGCAAAACAGACCAAGAATATACATCGTATTGTGGAGAAAAGACATTGATATTGAGACATTTGTGTATCCGGAACCAGAAAAAATAAAGACATCTGTTGGAAGCATTCTGGAGAATAATGTTGACGATGGTTATACTATTTCAGATAAGTTATGGGCTGGACATAAAAGAAGGCGTGTTGAAAATGCTGAAAAAGGTAACGGGTTCGGATATTGTCTTTTTAGTGAGAACTCAGAATACACAAGTACGATTTCCAGAAGATATTATAAAGATGGAAGTGAAATACTGATTGAGCAGGAAGGAAAAAATCCACGCAAAATAACTCCGAGAGAAGCTGCTAATCTGCAAGGATTTCCGCAGGAATTTAAGTTGCCGGAATCAAATACAAAAGCATATCAGCAATTTGGAAATAGTGTGGCAGTTCCGGTAGTTACAAAAGTCTCGGAACAGATAGTAAAACAGATATTGGAGGTATGATGTGATGTTTGCTGATTTAATGGATAAAGAAATTCAACCCAAAAGTATTGATGTTCGTCATCTGCCTGAAATTGAAATTTCTGACGGCTTGAAGAATGAGATACAGGAGGTACTGGAAAAAGAAGAGAGCAATTATGCTCATGTCTTTGGACGAACTGCCGTTGTTCAAACTGACAAAAATTATGTTTTTTTCTCAAACCAGTGGTTATATCTTGCTGTTCTCTGCAAAAAATATGCTGAGGCACTTAAGCCGTATGGTGATTTTTTTGATAAAGAAATACGGGGAAAACAAGACAGATTGAAAATTTTCTCTTCCAAGAACTATGAATCAGTGCAGTTTAAGGAACTCATACCGGATGAGACTGACAGGGAAAGAATGATAAAGTTTGTGACCGGTGATCCTCAATTCAGACCTGGAAAATCGCTTATAAACGGAGAAAGTGCAAGATCGACGAAAGATATTTTCGGCTCGTGTGTTCTGAAGAAAATAGCTGTACCGGACGCATCATCCGCATACTTGGGAAATCTTATCTATTATTTATCGAAAAGACCGGAACTGTACAGTGCAATAGAAGCAGAGGTGCTTAAACAATTGGGAGATACTGAGAATACTTCAAAGTTGCCTTCTGTGGTTAAGGACTGTGCAAAATCCATAGTCGATAACATATATAAGATCGATAAGTTTGAGAGAATAAGTGAACGCTTTGAAGTGATGGATCAGAATATCAAAATTGATACATCAAATACAGATGGCTTGTTGCCGAATGGAAACTGGTTGCGCTATATGTTTGCGAGACCATCTTCCGATATGTATAGTCCGGAATCTTCTGACGGAAAGACAAGGGTATTTGAAAACGAATATGTAATATTTTTCAAAGGGGAAAAACTAAAATGTAAGCTGACTACAGAATGGGTCGGTAGCGAAGTGGTGGAAGGTGCACAGGGTAATAATTACCTGCAGGCGTTAATCAAACTTGTCAACAGATACTATTTAGATGTTCTCGAAATAAAAGAGGAATCAGGAGAGTATTACCTGTATTTTTTGAAAAAAGAATTTCTTCTTGAAAAATTGCCAAACTCATTTGATTCTTCTTTTTCAAGAAGATATATCACATCGCTTTTGGCAAAGCCTTTTGTCATTCTGACCGGAAACAGTGGTACAGGAAAGACTCGCATATCCAAACAATTTGCCGAGTATTTGGAGGTAATTGATATAAACGGTGAGAAGAACTGGTTGATTGTACCGGTTGGTGCTGACTGGACAGATAATGCGAGAGTTCTGGGATTTTACAATCCGTTAGCAGATAATGGTGTCGGGAAATATGAAAAAACAGGAATTATTAAACTTATTGAAAGAGCTAATGATAATCCGGAGATTCCATATTTTTTAATATTAGATGAAATGAATCTAAGTCATGTAGAGAGGTACTTCTCAGATTTCTTAAGCCATATGGAGACTCCGGACAATCCTTTTGAACTCGACGGTTACAGAAGCAAGGATGATGAAGATGAAGTAACAGGAAAACTGCCTTATCCTGAGAATTTATTTGTAATCGGCACAGTTAATATTGATGAAACGACATATATGTTTAGCCCGAAAGTACTTGATAGAGCTAATGTTGTAGAATTCAAACCTGATAAAGATGATGTTATGAACATGTTTAGTTCTGCCAGTCAGGAAGTGAAAATTACACCTGCGAAGTCAGGTGTGGCAGAAGCTTTTCTTCGACTTGCGAAAGAGATAAGAAGTGGGAAAAGCAGAGTTGATGAGCAGCAGATGGCAGAGGTACGTAATGTGTTTACAGCGATATATGATATTACGGAAAAGAATGGATATGAATTTGCGTATAGAACTGTGAGAGAGATAAAACAATATATTAGTGCAGCTCATGAGATTTCCGGTCAGTGGGATGATGCTGAGATATATCGTGCGATAGATGAACAGTTTCTGCAGAAAGTACTGCCAAAGATTCATGGAAACAGAAAAGAAATCGGAACTATGTTGGATGAACTGGAATCAATATGTAAGCAAAATGGAAAAGAACTTGAATTAAGTGGAAGAAAGATTGAACAGATGAAAGGAAAGCTTGCCGCTGTACAGTACGCAAGTTTTATTTAAGATATGATTGGTGCGATTTGCTTAAGACTTAATGAAAAATGCAGAGCAAAATTATATCCTGTGGGTACATATAGCCACATAGATTGGAATACCGAGTGTTCTACGGAGCTGGGAGATGAATTTGTTGGATATAAATTTATCGAAGAATCCGGACAACAGCCGGTTATTAGTATTGCCCAGAGTCTGGACGGTGAATATATTCTTCGTTTAATAGAGACAAAAAGATATGTAATTAAAATGGAAAAAGATGATAGCATTGAACCAGATCTGCCTCATTTGCAGAACGAAGGAAATAAGTTCTTAAAATGTGACAAAGACAGGGATTCTGTTACTTTTCAGTTTATAAACTATCTGGGAAGATCTAAAATTTATTTTAATGAAACGGATATGACCCTTTCGTTTGAAGTGATTCCGGATAAAATGAATTACGAAGAAGATTATATCAAGCTGACGGAGGCACTTGCTGAGGTGTGTTCAGAGTTATTGCTTGATTACTCAGGATCTACGTCAAACGTGTACAGACAGTCGGAAGATAGTAAGAAAACTTTGTTGGAGCAGTTCATTTTCCTTCGGAAGTTTTGTTATGGTGAAAACCTTCAGGGATTAATTGAGGCAATAAAAAGAAATCCTGACAGAGTGTTGGATCAAGAGGACGAGTTAAAACCTACTGGTAGCGGAATGCCATCAAAAAAATTTTTTCAAAATCCTTTTTCATATAGTAGAGGATGGGTAAATCTAGCTGATCAAAATACAGAAAGGGGAATATATATTCCTCGGATGGTGTCTGTTACCCGTAAATTTGACAGACTGGATACTCCGGCAAATCGGTTTGTAAAGTTTGCTCTGCATAAATTTGATTCGATATGTGTTGATCTTGTTCAAGTTCTGGAAGCAGACGAACAGACTATGCAGGTAGAGTGTATAGAAGAGGCAAAAGCGATTCACAAAATTATTGAAAATATTTTTAGAGATACTTTCTTTGACGAAGTTGGAACACTGGATATTATGCCTCAAAACAATCAGATACTTCAAAAACGTGAGGGGTATTCTCAGATTTTTGCTGCATATGCAATGCTGGATCTGGCACTCCAGCTTGACTGGAAAGGTAAGGATGAAGTCTATGAGGGAGAGTCTAAGAATGTAGCCCTTCTTTACGAATACTGGCTTTTCTTTGAATTGTACGAGATTGTCAAATCAATAGAAGGATGTACAGCTGTCAAAACGGAAGAGGATCCGTTTCTTTTGTTGGAAGACGGTATAACGATTTCACTTGAAGAAGGAAAGAAGTCATGCCAGTCGTTTGAGATAAAAAAGTATGGGGTTAAAATAAATCTTTACTACAACAGGACTTTTTCAAGGACGGAATTCAAGACAACAAAATACGAGGGATCATATTCGAGACCATTCCGCCCAGATTATACTCTGGCAATCTTTCCAATTTCATTTGGAAAGGGAAAATACAATGGAGAAGAAGAGGCGATTGCCAATGGGGCTGTAAGCTATATCCATTTTGATGCAAAATATCGAATATCAGAGTTAACGTCTCTTATTGGTGATAACAAAGAGTCAGAATTGGATGAAGCTGAGTTTGTTGATGACAAGATAGAATCCGTGGTTAATACATATAAACGTGGCGATCTTCTGAAAATGCATACATATAATGATGCTATACGTCGCACTATAGGTAGTTATGTGTTGTATCCGGGATCATATAACATGAATAGTGCCGGTAATGAGACTTTCCGTTTATATGATGAAATTTTGCCGGGAGTAGGAGCCTTTTCGATAAAACCCAGTATAGGTGTTTTAGGTGAAAACGAGCTTAAATCCTTTATAGTATCACTGATTGAATGCAAGGAAGCCAATAATTCTCGTCTGAACCGTTTGAAGTACTACACAGAAATGATATTAAATGAACCATCAATGTTTAGAGGGCAGTCCGTGAAATCTGGCAGTGAACCAATGAAAAAAGGTGATATGTATGTGATGGGATATATTCGGGCTGATTCAAAAAAAGATTATTATTACTTTTTGAAAGAAAATGGCTTTCTGCATGCAGGATCAGAATTTTTTTCTATTTTTATGCAATTAAAGGCAAGGATGTATATTCGCATCACAAAGATATTTTTAGGGCAACTCATTTTAGATTCTACATAAATCAAATACGCAAAAACAACACATATATGTTGGAACCAACGGTTTGCAAGATAGTTTCTAATGAGCTTATATCAAAGAGTGAATTGGTAAATAATCTTCGCGATATGGGGTTTGAAACTGATGAAAATAGTCATCATGCGGATTTCTATTATGTTCTGAAAGTAAAGGTAGAAATTGAAGACTACCAGCGTGAAGAAATTAAAATAACGGAAGTAAACAATCAAAATGGAAATGATACATTTAGTCCACATTCTCCGAAAGTGATGTTTTATTAAAGAGGTGATTCGCTGTGGCAGATGTTCTTACAAAAGAACAACGAAAAAGAAATATGCAAAGTATCAGATCTAAGGATACAAAAATAGAGATGATCTTAAGGAAGGCACTATGGAGCAGTGGGATAAGATACAGAAAAAACTATTCGAAGATTCCGGGAAAACCGGATATAGCGATAACAAAGTACAAGATTGCAATCTTTTGTGATAGTGAGTTCTTTCACGGAAAAGACTGGGAACAGCTGAAGCCCCGTTTGCAGAAAGGGGATAATGGGGAGTTTTGGGTGAATAAAATAGGCAAAAACCGTGAACATGATGAACAGGTGAATAAGGAGCTTGCTTTTATGGGGTGGACTGTTATCCGGTTCTGGGGTGATGACATTAAGAAGAATACAGACGATTGCATAAAAGTTATAGAAGAAACGATTTTTGATATAAAAATCGGAGAAAACGAATCAGACGATTGAAGAAAGGAGGTCGCAGAATGAAGAAGATATGTTTGGGGACAATGATAAATCTTCTCTATCAGGCAAGAGCACGTAAATCTGATCAGGTACGTGATATTTGTCGAAGGATTTTTGCGGCCTTTAATTGTAATATTGATGGTTATGATAAGGCACTTCCAAGCCATCTGAAATCAGGTCATGATCCAGTTCCGAAGGACTTGGTCGATAATGCCAGAGATATGGACGAAGAGGATGTCAATCAGGGTGTGAAGAGGTGGACAAGAGCCATGTGCTTGCTGGTGCTTCTTATGATCCTTTTGACGGGGAAGAGGTATCACCGGAAGTTCAGAGATTAAGGGATGTGGTAGTTGCCATGACTGACAGACAGAAGCAGGTATATCAGCTGGTGCTTCTGGAAGAGCGTGGATATACAGAGGCTGCCAAGATTATGGACTGTTCACCAGCAAACGTGAAGCAGATGAGGCACTTTCCATGTTATATGATTCTGTTCCAAACGTATTATCAGAACTGCATTTGTGGCAAGGAAAGGCAATAAGTTTGCAGTAGCAGATTTTTCTGCGATTGAGGCACGTGTGCTTTCATGGCTTGCAGGTGAAACGTGGAGAACAGAAGTGTTTGTTAATAATGGTGATATTTATTGTGCATCGGCATCGGCTATGTTTGGCGTTCCGGTGGAAAAGCATGGACAGAATTCACATTTAAGACAGAAAGGCAAGAGTGCGGAACTGGCTCTTGGCTATGGCCGATCAGTAGGTGCTTTAAAATCTATGGGTGCAATTGAGATGGGACTTGCGGAGGAAGAACTGCAGCCGCTTGTTGATTCCTGGAGAGCAGCGAATCCAAATATTGTAAAGTTCTGGTGGGATGTTGACCGTGCAGTTAAGACTGCAGTGAAGCAGAAGAAACAGGCCGATGTAAATGGTATCAGGTTCTTCTGCCAGAGTGGGATGCTTTTTATTCAGCTTCCTTCAGGAAGAAGACTTGCCTATGTAAAGCCAAGAATGGGATTGAACAGATTGGATTCAGAATCGGTGATTTATGAAGGTGTAGGCGCTGCCAAGAAATGGGAGCGTATTGAAAGTTATGGTCCGAAGTTTGTGCAAAATATCGTACAGGCTATTTCAAGGGATATTCTCTGTTATGCCATGAAGACATTATCACATTGTATGATCTGTGTACATGTGCATGATGAACTGATTATTGAGAGTAGGGAGGATGCATCACTTGATGCTATCTGTGAGCAGATGGGAAGCACACCGCCTTGGGCAGAAGGGGTGATTTTGAGAGCAGATGGTTACTGCGCGCAGTTTTATAAAAAAGATTAAACATCCCAAAAATAAATACAAAGATAAGAATGGGATGAACTTGACAAAACACCCTTGAAAACGTATAGTTATAAATATCCCAAAAATCAAATAATAGATTGGAATGATAGAGATGACATATGAATATGTGCCGAAACTTATTCGAGCAGCATTAAATAATGATAGAAAGAATATTGAGTCAATAGCACTGATGCTAGGCCGAAAAATAAAAAAAGAAGATCCTGATACATCGGCAGAGATTATGCGCATTCTTGCGTGTACTAATACAGGAACTGATGTTATGAGAAGTATGGATCTTTCTCCGATTCCTGTTGACAGGGAAACGAGAAACCGTTTGGTCAACTTGGAAGAACCTGTGTTTGTAGAAAACCCAATCCTTGAGGATGCTGAAATGGAGGAATTAAACCAGTTTATACAAGAAAGAAATTTATTGGATAAATTTTTGGAAGAGGATATTGTGCCTCCAAATAGTATATTGCTTCATGGAAAACCTGGTGTTGGTAAGACGTATATATCGAAATGGCTATCGTACAAATTAAATATGCCAATAGTAACTTTAGATTTGGCAAATTCTATTTCTAGTTACCTTGGACGAAGTGGGCAAAATATAAAGAGCATATTTCAGTATGCTAAAGAACAGAATGTGATATTGTTTTTGGATGAGATAGATGCGATTGCAAAAAGAAGAGATGATGCTACTGATTTAGGTGAATTAAAGAGACTTGTAAATGTTTTGTTAAAAGAATTAGAATCTTGTCCAGTGACATGCATTGTAGTTGGAGCAACAAATCATCCGGAATTATTGGATAAAGCAATATGGAGGCGATTTGATAGAAATATCGAAATAGTCCTTCCAGAGAGAGAACAACGAAGGTCGTTGATTCAACGTGGAATGGGAAAGAGGTATGGGGAAATTGATAATGGTATTATTCAGATGCTCGTAGATGGAACAGAACAAATGTCTGCTGCAGATTTATGTAAAATGTGTGAGCATATCAAAAGAAGAACTATTATTAATCCGGAGGCAACATTAGCATCTTGTATATTAAGAGAATATTGTGAGTTTGTAGGTGTGAGGACAAAAGAACAGAAGATTATGATATGTAAGATGCTAAAGAATAACTGCAAAAAGATATCTGTAAAAAGGATTTCTGAATTGACTGGAATACCTACATCATCAGTTGATAGATATTTAAAGGAGTGATTTTATGGGGGATAATGCAAAACATCCAATAATAGCTAATGGACAATATTATATTGAACCTTTGACAAAAAGGAGTGGAGGGGGTTCTCCGAATTTTCCACATGAATATGGAGAAGCAAAGATTAGATTGTGTTCAGATATAGGAAGAATACAGGACTCTATAAGGGATAATGATGAAATATTTCTTGATGAAAAAATTGTATGTATTCGTTTAGAACCAAAATATGAGGCAAAATCATACACACCGAGTTCACTTGTTGCTGAGTCAGGTATGAAATTAGTAGGAGGAAGAAAGTATTCATTAGATTCAGAAGAAAATTCTAAGGCTAAAATGTATTTTGTGCGTACGAATGATAGTGAACTAGCTGATTTAAAAAGTAAATTTGAAACAGGGAAAAAAGATCATGTAAAGAAATGGAAAGATCAAGTATGCACAATAAAAAGTATTGATCTTTTAAAACCTGAAGAAAAAGCACTGGGTTTTTCGGATTCATGGGAAGAGGGAACCGTTGAGGTAGTAATTCATCCTTTGGGTGAAAAATGCGATCAGGTTGTGAATGGCTTTTTTGATGTTGTAAAGATGAAAAAATCGGAAGCTGTAGTAAGAACTTATGATGATGGATTAACATTTGTTTGTATGCATATGGATAGAGAATCTATGGCATTGGCTCAAAAGTATAATCCGTTAAGAAGTATTAAACCGATGAGAGATGATTGGGAAGAACAGCTTCGAGTGAGTTCAATGGTTGCTCCTGCTCCTAAACTTCCTAATACCGTTATGAAATCGAATATTAAAGTTGGAGTTTTTGATGGTGGAGTACAGAGTGGAACAAAGTTACTGGATCCATATGTGGGTAATTATGACATGGTGAGTGCTGAACCAACGGAAGCTGGTTTGAACCATGGGGCTAATGTTTGTGGTGCTGTATTATATGGTACGGGGCTAGCTGGTAAAATGGAAAATGATACGGTGGATAATCCGTTGGTTTCCGTTGAATCATTCAGAGTTTTTCCAGTTGCAAAAACTAATAATCCGGAAGCTGACTATCAGATGTACACAACGATTGATATTATTGAAAAGATTGTGACTGAAAGGCCGGATATTCGAGTATATAATTTATCATTCGGTCCAAGAGGTGCAATAATTGATGATGAGATAAATAGGTTTACCTATGTATGTGATCGATTGACATATGATGTTGATGAGGGAGAGATAAATCCTTTGTTTTGTGTTGCAGTTGGAAATGATGGAACATTAGATAGTCCTTTTAATAGAATTCAATCTCCAGCAGATATGGTAAATGGTTTGGCTATAGGTGCATATACATTATCACCGCTTAATGATAAATATAGAGCCCCATATAGTTGTGTGGGGCCTGGAAGAGAAGGTGCCAAGATAAAACCAGATATACTTGAATTTGGAGGCTATACGGATAGACCTTTTATTTCTACTAAATCAGGCAATCAGATTATGGGGACCGCGGGAACAAGTTTAGCGGCTCCAGTAGTAGCTGGAAAGATAGGTCGTCTAATGGCAGCATCTGATCAGATTGTTCCACACCTCGGAAGAGCTCTGTTAATTCATTCAGCAGAATCGAAAGGTTTGGAAGGAAACACTGAGAATGGATTTGGCTTTTGCCTGGATGGTGTGGAAGATATATTAAGTTGTTCTGACAATAAAGTCACAATATTATATGAGGGAGACATTACTTCATCAGCAACAGTGAAGTTGCCTATATTTGCACCTGGTATTAGTGAAATTCATGGAAATGCTGAGATTAAGTGGACAATTTGTACAGTTGTTAATCCGAATATAAATGATCCTGATGCATATACAAATAATTGTATAGAAGACACATTTTATCCAAATGACATGAGGTTTCCATTTAGAAAAGGTACAACAGAGAAAAAGTTGAACCTTATGAAAGATGATGATATAGTTGTTGCCCGAAAATTGATGAATGAAGGGTATATTAAGTCAGAATTGCCTGTTTCGAAGCCGGCAAAAAAACATTTTGCAGAAGCAGATTTACGAAATAGTGATTTTAAGTGGGATACTATTATTCGTAAAGATGTAAGGATGAGATGTAGCTCATTGTTGAACCCATTTATCTCTTTACACGCAATTGGTCGAGATGAATATGAGCATGAAAAAATCAAATACTTCGTTGTAATAACCATTGATATTCCGAATTTTAAGGGAAGTCTTTATGACCAAATTTTGCAGACATATGATAATCTTTTACCAATTCAAATTCAGAATGTAAACCGTATTATGACACAAATAAATTAAGTAGGTGTGATAGCTCTATGCAAAATAGGGCTATCACATTTTTTGAAAATGGAAGTTATACATATATCAATTTACAAATAATTTTTTGAGGGAGGTTAAAAACTCCCTGATTTTTTTGCCTGTGACTTGAGGAAATACCTCACAAATATTTTTTCAAGGAGGGTAATTCACATGGAATTACAGATTTTTCAGAATGCGAAGTTTGGCTCAGTCCGCAGCACAATAATCAATGGAGAGCTATATTTTGTCGGTAAGGATGCAGCTGAGATTCTTGGGTACGCAGATCCTAATAAAGCTATTGCGATGCATGTTGATGAGGATGACAAACTCAACGACAAATCGACGTCGAGTTTGGGACAGCGTGGTGGATGGTTTGTCAATGAATCCGGTCTTTACAGCCTTATCTTATCAAGCAAGTGTGGTGGCAAGAGCTGTTGCAAAAGCGAAAGATGTGGAAGAAATTCCGGAAATAAAATATGAATCTGTGGAGGAAGAGGTGACTGTCCCGATTACCAATAAGGTACATCCGGTGGTCACCTTTTTATATAAGATAGATGACACCTGGATTGATGATTATTCACCAAAACAGGTTCTGCATGATGGCGAGAATATCATTCCATTGTTATATCCGATCAGCGGTCTTGGAGCAAATAGTGCCAAGCAGCTGGAAGTTTATATGTCTGTAGAGGGCGGTGAAATTGAGATTGCTCCTGCAAACTGTAAAGCAGCTGTTGCCGGCAGCGGTATTGCAAGTGGATTTACAGAGTGGGATGGAAAGATTATTGTTGAAGAGTACGTGGATGTTTATACAATGGCGGCTAATTCGATAACATTAAAGAATCTGCGCGGTTCTGTTGAAACCAGGTTATGGGATGAAACGGTGCATGGATTTGCGGATTCAGTTTCATTGTTTGAATTGGAAAATACTATGAGCCTGATTGGATTAACGGATCAGGTACAGCTTGTATAGGAGGGAGCAAAATGCTGAAGGGAAAAACAAAGATTGAACTTACGGATGTTCATACTGGAGCGGTTGAGGTAATCGAAGAAGAAAATATGGTTACCAATGCACTACAGTACATTTTTAACCCGATGGGTTACGTTAAGGCCGCGGATCCAATGTTTACAGCGGAATACGTGTATGATTTTGATACAGCGGAAGGAAATGGGACGATTGCCTGTGTAGCATTGACCCATGCGTTTGGAGGATATAGCAATCGTGGCTGTGAAGAAGCTCCGGCAAGAGGTCTGTACCCGTATTATAAAAGTATCGGAGCAGGACTGCTCAGGTATACTGGTGGAAATAGCGACATCGGAGCATATGACAGGACCTTGACTAACTCAACCTATGGAAACGGGTATAAGTGGATTATCAAGGTAAATGGGATAACGGATAGTGTATATTATTTTTCAATGCTCAGCAGTACGTCTGTCAAGCTATGGAGATATCGGGCTAATATAAAAACTATTTCTCTGTTTGATGCACCAGGTTCTGCAAGGACTCTTCTGGATACAGAGGAAGTTTCATTTTCGTAGGCAATCATTATACAGTACTTCTCATACAATTATGATGAGGAAACGGATAAGCTTTATATTATCTCGGCAGCCGGTTTTTATGTTGCAAATAATGGCGTTTATTACATTACGGAGATTGATCTGGTAAATGGAAATGCGGTCAGACAGTACCAGATGAATAATAAGTGTGGAAGTAATATGCATATCAGCAGTGAGCGGGATGATTGTTATTGTTATCGCGGTTATGTATATTTCCTGAACTATGGATACAGCACTAAATATTATATTTATCGCCAAGAAATCGAAAATTCAGCAAATATTCAGAAGATTGCTGAGGAAGTGAGAAATTCTTATCCGGTAGCAGCAAGAGATGGCAGGATATATTATGAACTGCCAAGTACTTATAACGGCAGTTATTGCTGCTATATTGTAAATACGGATGCCTTTACAATGAAGATTCCTGAGACATTTGTCGTGTATGGATATCTTAAAGATGAAGAAGATCGCAATAAACTTGTGATTGATACCTATGCATCTGAGGTGGTCAGAGCAATTTTTAAGTGGAAGCTTGAAGGAATAAGCCAGGGACGTATAGCAGACAAGCTCAATATGCAGGGTGTTTTGTGTCCGATGGAATATAAGATTTACGATTATTACAGCAAGGACTTGTCCGTAAAGGTTAAGACAGCAAAGTACCAGAAGATGAAGCAGGGGAAATACCTTGGCGGTCATGTGCCTTATGGTTTGATGAAAGACCCGAAGGATAAACACAAGCTGATTATCGATCCAGAGGCGGCAGCAGTTGTCCGGGAGATATTTGATATGGCTATTGCTAAGATGCGACTGATTGATATGGCACGTACTCTGAATGAAAGAGGTGTGGAACCACCGGGTGATTATTACCGTAGAAAGAATTCTGGCAGTTCAAAGTATGCCAAGGCATCCGCTCAGGCTTGTTGGAATCATAATAATCTGAGAAATACCCTTCAGCAGGAAATGTATTATGGTGCAATTGTAGGTCATAAAAGGCAGGGACTAAATGTTGGATGCAGGCATACATCGAAAGTTCCTAAGGAAGAGCAGTTCATTGTGGAAGGTAAGTATGAGGGGATTGTTACCAAAGAAGAATTTCTGAAAGCACAAGAAATTTTTACAAAGAAAAGAAGATCCAAAAAGGTCATTGAAAAGACATATCCATTGTATCGAAAAGTAAAATGTGGCACTTGCGGCAGGGCAATGGTTTATAAGACTTATTCACGAAATGGAGTTGCATATAGGTATTTTAGCTGTCCCCATGCGAAAGAGCAGGTTGATGAAGATGGCTGCTGTAAAAGATATGCAACAGAGGATAATCTGAATGTTATAGTATGGTCAGCAGTAAGGCAATTATTAGATATGACGGACTCTTTTGACAAGAAGTTGGACAAGCTGAACCGTATTAGCAGACAGGATAATATGCTTCTTGCAGAGATGCTGGCTGGATTGCAGAAAGAAAAGGAAAAATGCGAATCAGTTTATGGCAGGTCGGCTGGATAAAGAAGTGTACCAGAGAAGAAGAGCAGACCTTGGAAGAGCAGCTGAAAGACTTGTTGCAGAGATTGCAGAATTGGAGCAGAAGCTTAAGGCGGCAGAAACTGTGAAGGATGACAGCTTATCTCAGGCACTTGGTGTTATGAAGCAGTATTCCGGAGCAGATGAACTGACACAGGCCGTGGCGCAGGAACTGATTGAAAAGGTTATTGTCACAGATCCAGAACATGTGGAGATTGTCTGGAAGTTCAAGGATGAGGTAAGGAATTTCATAGGAATGTAAGGAAGGAGCCGGTTGGATAATGAGTCTGACTGACTTCTTTTTTTACATAAAATATAAATAGAAGAAAAATGGGCAGTGAGTTATAATAGGGGTATATTGGAAGGCTAGAATAAAATTTATGAACGGAGTGAAAATATGACTTTGAAAAGATATCAAGTTTTTGTGAGTTCAACGTATAAAGATTTAGCAGAAGAAAGATCAGCAGTTACAAGCTGTCTGTTAGATAATGATTGTATTCCGATAGGCATGGAACAGTTTCCGGCGATGCCAATTAGTCAATGGGATTATATTAAGAAAATGATTGACAGTAGTGATTATTATTTATTGATTTTAGCTGGAAAGTATGGTTCGATAGATCCTCAAAGTGGATTAAGTTATACGGAAAAGGAATTTCAATATGCAGTAGAACAGAACATTCCAATAATAGCTTTTTTATATCAAGATATTAAGAAACTCTCATATGAAAAATGTGAGGAAACAGAAGAAGGGAAAAAGAATATTGAAAGATTTAGGCAAGAAGTACTAGAAAGTAATCATTTGTGTGATTTTTATTCATCTATTGACGGATTGAAGTATGCAGTAGCAAAGTCTTTGAAAAAAACGATAGAAGAGTGTCCTGCTAATGGGTGGGTTAGGAGTGATCAGATAGATGATTTTCAGTCAAAAACTATAGAGCATTTGCAAGATATTTTGCTTATGATGAAAAATACAAGAATGGAAGAAAAAAGAAGTTGCATGGAGACAGGTATTACGGCTGAAGCAAAAACGTTATTGAGAGAAGCTTGTGATGCAAAAGCAAACGGAGTAATAGTGGTAAGTAAAACATTGAGTGGGACTACAATATCGGTAGAAGATAAAGTGTTTTGTGAGGAGGCTACGGCACGATTGGAAGCAATTTGGTTAGAAGCAATAGATGAATTAGTAAAGAAAGGATTTATTGTTGATGCTTCTGGAAAATGTGAAGTTTATCGTGTGACTCGTCAAGGATATGATTATGATGATAAGGTTGGAAGTAAAATAGTTTTAAAACTTAGAGAAAAAGGATATGATAACGTTGATATAGCTATTATTAATACAATGATAGATAACGATAGAGTGAATCTTTCTGAAATATCGCAGATCATAGAACATACGCATGCATCTACAATGAGGAGAATTAGCAAATTACAGGATAAAGGAATTGTTGTAAAAGAGGGAAATGCTAGGACTGGGAAATGGAAGGTTTTAGAAAAAAACATTTAGGATAGTACGCAACTTTAGCAGAAAGGGTGATTAGTATGGTAAAATGTATCAGGTTTAGAAATTTAAACGATACATCTAAAGATGATATGAATGCATTTTGGTTAGGATTTTCTACTTGGATATCTCAGGAATATGTAAGGGAAAACTTGTTTACAGAAGAATATGTGAAAAATACAACAGAAGAGTTCTATGACAATTTGCAATTTTATAACACACAATACAGGTTATATTATGAAAAAGAATATCCCTTTTTTGAAATTGCTAATAGGGGGATAGAAGAAGAACATATAAAAAATTTTTTGGAGATCATGTATGAGTTATGGGTGAGAAATGACAAGAAGGAAGAATTTGCAGAAGAAGTTAATAGAAGATTGAGAAAAGCAAATCTGAAATTTCAGATATCCGGTGTAAAAGCATTAGCATATACCGAAGAAGGTAAAGCAGAGTTGTTTTTGAATAGAAACTTCATTCAAGATCCAGCTATTAGAAAAGAGTTACTAGAAGATATATATACAATACTTAGCAATATGCAAGGAAACAGTATATACAGAGGTGTAAGGGAGAATTCATTGAATGATGGATTTAGAGACGGATTAAAAAATACTCGTAGATATCAGGTACATGATCAGACAAGACACGGAGAATCAGAGAGTGGTCATGAGCCAGGAGAGTTAGATTTGCTTGTGTCAACGAGGAAAGAAGATTTGCCTATTGCAATTGTCGAGGCACTTATTTTAAAAGGAATGGATAGACATAATCTAAAAATACATATAGATAAAGCTTTAACAAAATATAATCCTACAGGTTGTCCCAATACCATAATAGCAATTTATGTAAGAAATAATGATTTTGCAAAATTGATGTCAGATTTAGGTATTTACTTAAGACAATATGATTTTCCATATGAAGTAAAAGACGATTTTGTTGAAATAAATACCGGTTATACTGAGTCTAGACAATGGAAACTTGATTTGATACGTAGTAACAAAGATATTACTTTACAAATATATGCATTTAATATGCCGTAAAGGAACGGCGTATTTCTGTCATCAAAAAAATTTGTTAGACCTATCTTGACATACGCTGATGAAGCACATCACTCTTCTGCAGACACTTATCAGAAGGTTATGAATTATTTTAAACCTAAATTATGGCTTGGAATGACTGCAACTCCAGATAAACGGGATGATAATATTGCGGGAAAAAATATATATGAAATTTTTCATTATCAGATTGCATATGAGATTCGACTGCAGCAGGCAATGGAAGAAAATATGTTGTGTCCGTTTCATTATTTTGGGATTAGTGATGTCTCTTTGCTGAGTGATAAACAGATTAATGCAAAGAAAATGCGGGAGAGAGATTTTAATATGCTGACTGGCGATGAGCGAGTAAAACATATTATAGAGCAGGCAAATTATTTTGGTTATAGTGGTCAAAAAGTAAAAGGTCTTATTTTTTGTAGTCGAATTGATGAAGCAGTTGCATTGTCAAATAAGTTTAATCAGACAATTAATCCAGAGACGGGAACATTTTATAGAACTATTGCATTAAATGGTGATACATCTGAAGAAGAACGTCAAAGTGCATTTGAGCGCCTTACCATGAATGAAGAGGATGCAACAGAAGAGGTAACCCCATTAGATTACATATTTTCGGTTGAAATTTTAAATGAAGGCTGGGAGTTTCCTGGAGGAAAGATCGAAACTGGGGAAACACCTTAGGAAGCATTAAAAAGAGAAATTATGGAGGAACTCGATACAGAAGTTGTAGTTGGAGATTTGATTGATACCATAGAATATGATTATCCGTCATTTCATTTATCCATGGATTGCTTTTGGTGTAAAGTTATAAATGGAAACTTGGTACTTAAAGAACATGAGGCGGCTCAATGGCTGACAAAAGAACGGCTGGATGATGTGGATTGGTTGCCGGCAGATATAACATTGATCGATAAAATAAAAGATAAATTATGAGAGAGAGGTTTACGCAATGGACGTAAGAAAAATGAGAAATGAAGTACTGGGAAAGCGTGTGGTTGCAGCACTGGAATCCAGAAATATGGAAGCTTATTATGTGGAGACAAAAGAAGAGGCAGTTCAGAAAGCGCTTGAACTGATTCCAAAGGGCAGCAGTATCAATATGGGTGGAGCATCTTCGGTCAAGGAGTGTGGTCTCTATGATGCGGTTTGCAATGGAGATTATCAATTCTATGACAGGGATAAGGTAGAAACACCGGAGGAAAAAGCAGAAATTGCACTGAAAGCATTCAGTAGTGATTATTTTCTGGGTAGTGTGAATGCCATGAGTGAGGATGGCGTTTTTATTAATATTGATGGAAATGCAAATCGTGTAGCTGCATATGCGTATGGACCAAAACATGTATTGCTGATCGTGGGCATGAACAAAATTGTGAAATCGGAGGAGGATGCTTTGCACCGTGCGCGAAATGAGGCCGCTCCGATCAATGCGCAAAGATTTGGAATCGATACACCATGTTCGAAAAATGGAAGCTGCTTTGACTGCAAAAGCCCGCAATGTATCTGCTGCCAGATTTTGACAACCCGGTTCAGCAGAGTAAAAGGACGTTTTCAAATTATTTTAGTGGATGAAAATCTTGGATTTTAAGAAGCAGAGTGGAAAGGAAAACTGAAATGAGAAAATATGCAGGGATGAGAAGTATTGCATGTCTGGCAATCTGTGGAGTTTTGATGACCTCCGTGGTAAGTCCGGAAGCAGCAACACTTAAGGTACAAAAAACAAATCAAAAGCACAATATTGCAACTGCAAAAGGAGCGTATGCGAACTGGGATGGCGTATCGGATGGCACGCAGTTTTTGGATAATCAGGGCAATGTGTGCATTGCATATAATACCAAAAGCAACATTGTAATTGTGAAGACAAAAAATGGAAAGCCTGTCAAAAAGACGATTACATTGAAGAAGAAATCCTCTGTTTTTGGCGATGTTACATGCGATTCTGACGGAAATTTTTATGTAGTTACGGGAAAGACAAATAAAACAAATAATACAGAGACAAAAACGATTTTTGTTTCCAAGTATGACGCCAATGGAAAGCTTCTTGCAAGTGTGGGGAACAATGGTTCCTCGAGTCTGGCGCATTATAATGGTGATAGTTTTTATACCCAAACTCCTTTTGATGGAGGAAATTGTGATATTGCAGTAAATGGTGATTATGTTGCTGTCAACTATGCGAGAAAAATGTATAGTGGTCATCAGAGCAATTCGCTTTTTCTTGTGAACCGGAAGACGATGCAGAAGGAAAGTGTGGAAAGATACTATAATTCCCATTCCTTTGCGCAGCGTGTGGTTCCGTGGGGAGAAGGATTTCTTCTTGCCAGTGAGGGCGATTGTTATGACCGCGCATTTACCGTTTCAGAGTTAAAGATGCCGGGAACCGGTGATGGAATAAGTGATGATCTAATCAACAATACAGATTTTCCGGATGACTGGGAAATCATTTATGATAATACATATTCGGACGAGGCATCGAAAACATGGACATGTGATTCACAAAATATTTTCTCATTCTGGATCAGCAAAGGTGCATTTGACCGTTATGACATGTATGAGGTAAATGATAACTTTGCCCGCATGGGTGGTATTGCGACGGGAGATGTACATAACGCGGCTATGGTGGCGATATCAGCACCGTCTTTGAGCAGCAAGGCCAAAAAGGAAAATCAGCAGTTGTTTATTCAGATTTTTGACCCGAATGCGGATCTAACCACAGCGAATGGATATATTACATCCGGCACGCGCAGTGGCTTAAGTGGAAAAAATGGTGATGAAAATGTAACGGATTATGGTGTAAAATGGCTCACAAATTATAACAAAACATATACCATCGAAAATCCGCAGGTTGTAGCTACAGATGCGGGAAATTATGTGATTTTGTTTGAACGTTATAAAAAATACAGTTATCAGGGCGTGTATGCAATTGTTGTTGATGCCAAAGGAAATGTGATACAGAAGACGAAGAAACTTGCCGCTTCCGCTTATCTGACCCCAAGCAGAATGCCGGTTTATTCCAAAGGAAAAGTATGGTGGGCTGGAAACAAAACGAAGGGAACAGATATTTATATTTATTCTTATGCAGTTAGATAGTATCAAGCTTTCCATGAAAATTTGATGTTCAAAGTAAAGGAGTGCACATGAAGATAGCAGTATATTGTGGTTCTGATTTTGGAAACAATGAGGAATATACAAAAGCCGCCAGAGAACTGGGACAATGGATTGGAAAAGGCAAACATACACTTGTATATGGCGGTGGAGAATCCGGATTGATGGGAGCTGTTGCAAAGGAAGTTCATGCGGCAGGCAGCGAGGTCATTGGTGTGATTCCGGGGAATGTGGAGTTTATTAAGTCACGCCCACAACCATATGTGACCAAATTGATTACGACAACGAATATGAGTGAGCGAAAGCAGAAAATGCTGGATCTCGCAGATATGTTTATCGCTTTGCCGGGAGGTATCGGAACGCTTGATGAAATTTCAGAGGCAATAACACTTACGAAAATCGGTGTATTCCAGAAACCATGCGTTTTGTTCAACCGAAACAGTTTTTATGCACCGCTGAAAACTATGTTTGAGCAGATGGAGCAGGAGGGATTCTGGTGGAAAGAAAGTATGCGCCATGTCCTGTTTTCGGATGACTTGGAGGAGCTTGAAGCGTTTATAAAAATGTGGTTTGGTTGAGTTATTGAAAATAATGAAATAGTATGTTATTGTTTTTATGCGATAAACAAATTTGAATTTTGAGGAGGAGTTATGAAGAACAATTTATGGAAAAAGGGATTTTGTATATTAGCGTGTGCAACGTTATTAACAAGTATGGCAGCAGATGCTGTATTGCCTGATTATGTATATGCTGCAACGACCAAAGAACCGATTCAGGTTGGTGATAATGTGTATGCATCATTGGACGATTTAGGAACACTTACAATTTCTGGAACAGGAGATATGTGGGCAAACACTCATATGGCAGGAATTCAACCGGATGGAACATATGGCTTTAAGTCAAGTATTAGTTTAGATAATCAGGGAACAACTTGTCCATGGTTTGGAGAGTTTCAGGATGATATTAATGAAATTGTATTTGCTGAAGGTGTTACGAGTGTGGGCGATAATGCTACCAGCGTATGTGAAACTGTAAAAGTATATAAGGTTCGTGATCAGGTAGTAGCAAATCATTTTGATTGTTCGGGGCTTCCGGCACTGACAAAGGTTACATTTAGTTCTACAATAAAAACGATTGGCAGGGGCGCATTTTTCCATACTAAGGCTTTGAAGAAGATTAGTATTCCGATGAATGTGCAGGAAATTGAAGAGTATGCGTTTTGTGGATCTGGACTACAGACAGTTAAATTATCCGATGGTCTTGAGAAAATTGGGGAGCATGCATTTGAGGGAACAAAGCTTACAGGTGTTAATATCCCAGGATCCGTTCGCAACATTGAATCATATGCATTCAGTAATGTTACGAATGCTACAATCAATGCTGGTACGAAGGTGATTAAAAAGAATGCTTTTGGAAAAGTAAATGCTACTTTTTATTCAAAAGATGTTGTGATTACAGAAGGTGCTTTTTCAGCTGGATCTTTATTTAAGTGTTATAAAGGATCAAGTGCGGACACGTATGCGGCGAATCATGGAATTAGTGTAAAATATATTACTGACAAACCATCGAAAGCAAAAAAACCTAAGGTTTCTTCCAAAAATAAAAAACTGCACATATCATGCAAAACGATGACAGGCGTTGATGGATACAAAATTCGTTATGCCACAAATAAATCTATGAAAAATGCAGATACAGAAAGTGGCAAAAAAATCACTCTTGTTGGTCTCAAAAAGGGCAAGAAATATTATGTACAGGTTTGCGCATACAAAAAGAACAGTTCTGGTAAAAAAGTTTATGGAGCATGGAGTGATATTGTTACTGTAAAAATTAAATAAAATGTTTTTAAAAGTTGCTTCGGGATATATTACCTCTCGAAGCAATTTCAGTTTTGAAAATCCGATTTAAAAGAGTAGAGGAGATCGTGTTGAGAAAACATAAAGGAATCATAATTACGGCCACGATTTTGCTGGCAGCCATTGCAGTAGTGGCAGGAAACCGTTTTGTAAAGAATCAGGATAATAACGAAAAGAATTCCAGGGAAACAGAGAAAGTTGACGTTGCCGAAAAGAAAGTCGAAGTGAAGAAGGAAACAAGTCTGCAGAAAGAGGCTACAGAGATTAGCGAGACAACAGAGATTACAGAGGCTGCCGTAAATACAGAAACACAGAAGACATCGGATTTCTACATTTCCAAAATTCCGGATGACATTTTTGAAAAGATGCAGGGAAAGTCGTACAAAGCAGATTGCACAGTGCCGCGGGACGAGCTTCGATATGTTCATGTCCTGCATATGGGATTTGACGGACAGACAAAGGAAGGCGAGCTGGTTGTAAACAAAGCCATTGCAGATGATGTGCTTGCCATCTTTGAGGAATTGTATCAGGCGGACTATCCAATTGAAAAAGTGGAATTGGTAGACGCGTACAATGCAGATGATGAGGAATCCATGAGCCATAATAATTCTTCAGCATTTAACTTCCGGTTCATCTCCCACACCACAAAGATCTCAAAACATGGTCTGGGTATGGCTGTGGATATCAATACGCTGTACAATCCGTATGTGAAGACGGTAGACGGAAAATTGTCCATTGAACCAGCCAATGCTACGGCATATGTAGACCGTAGCAAGGATTTTCCATACAAAATCGATCATGATGATTTGTGCTATAAGCTTTTTACAAAGTATGGATTTACCTGGGGTGGCGATTGGACGCATTCTAAGGACTATCAGCATTTTGAGAGAGATTATTGAGAATATTCTTCAAAAATACTCGAGAGATAAGAAGAAAGAGGTTTAAAAAATTCGAAAAATTAACCTTGACATATTTGTACATGGGGCTATAATAGCAAAAGTAAAGAAAATATAGTTCACCAAAATTCGTTGATGAGAACAAAATCGTAGCCATGATTATTTGCAGAGAGTCTGTGGCTGGTGCGAACAGACAATAATCGGATATTGATTATCCTCTCTAAGAAGCGGGCTGAAAGCAGTTAGTTGTAAGTAAACTTCGCCGGTCTCCTCCGTTATGGGATAGCATATGTTGGTATGTGAAGTGTCACAGAGATTTTCTGTGGAATTAGGGTGGTATCGCGGATTTTATTCGTCCCTTTCCAGTTTATTCTGGGAAGGGACTTTTTTGTGAACAAAAAGGAGGAAATGTAATGAAAGCATTACAAAAATTCAGTAAATTTTTATCTGATTACACATCTGTGGTGGTAATAGCCATTGCGATTGTAACATTTATCGTTCCGGGCATGATGGGATGGGTAAACCATCAATTGTTTACGGATCCGGTTTCTAACAAGTTTACCTGTCAATCCATCATTATCGGTGTAATTATGTTTAGTATGGGACTGACTTTGACTACAGAAGATTTTAAGATTCTGGCACAGAGACCATTTGATATTTGTGTAGGTGCATTGGCACAGTATCTGATTATGCCGTTTCTGGCGTTTGCATTGACAAAGGCATTGCACCTTCCGGATGGCATTGCCCTTGGATTAATTCTGGTAGGATGTTGCCCGGGTGGTGTGTCATCCAACATCATGTCCTATCTTTGTGGCGGGGATGTGGCTTTTTCTGTAGGAATGACAACAGTATCAACAATTCTTTCTCCGATTATGACACCGCTTATGGTTTCTCTGTTGGCGAGCGGAGCAAATATTTCCATCAAGGCGTTGCCAATGTTGATTTCCATTGTTGAAACCGTGATTCTTCCGGTTGCGCTTGGATTTCTTCTGAATTATTTGCTCGGCAAAAAGAAAACCTTTAGCGAGATACAGAAAGTAATGCCAGGAGTTGCGGTATTAGGATTGGCTTGTGTTGTAGGTGGTGTTGTTTCCTCACAGGGCAATAAATTCTTCCAGTCAGGTGCTGTCATTTTCATTGCGGTATTTCTTCATAATGGGCTGGGTTATCTGCTTGGTTATGGTGCAGGAAAGCTTGTTGGCATGAACACAGCAAAGAAGAGAACAATTGCTATCGAAGTTGGTATGCAGAATGCGGGATTGGCAACAAATCTTGCCACAACAACCGCGCAGTTTTCTGCAACACCGGAATCCGCTATCATCTGTGCTGTTTCCTGTACCTGGCATTCTATTTCAGGAACATTGCTTGCCGGCATGTTTGCCGCTTATGATAAACATAAGAAAAAACAACAGTAAACAAATATAAATATATAGGTTGACATATCGGAAATTAAGATGTAACATAACGGTGTTATCTAACATAACAACGTTATGTTGCATTTTTATTTACAGGGAACTGAATATTTACGGTTTCAGGGAGAACACAATGGCAGAAAAGAAGATACATGACAGCAAGACGAAGACCCACCTTATGAAATGTGCCAAGAAAGAATTTATGGAAAAAGGCTTTCAGGGAGCATCTCTTCGCAGTATCTGCCAGAAAGCGGGTGTTACCACCGGAGCACTGTACTTCTTCTTTCAGGACAAAGATGATTTGTTCTGTGAAGTGGTTGGCGATTTTATGGATCGGCTCAATGTAATTATTCGTGAGCATTTTTCCTTTGAAGTGCAGGAAATGAAAAGCGGCAAGGCAACCGAGCACGATGAAAGCAGCGATTTTGAATCGATGGCGCAGATTGTGCATGAGCTGTATACCTATCGGGATGAAGTGCTTCTGGTGTTGATGAAATCTCAGGGATCAAGCATGGAACATATGCCGGATCGCCTGGTGGATCAGATGGATGAGCACAATGCATTTATCTGTGAGGCAATGTGTCAGGCATATGGTGTTCCGATGGTGGAGAAAAGCGTTGTCCATTGGATGTCACATTCGCAGATTGATATGTTCATATTTATGGTGACACATATTGACAACGAGGAGGAAGCACTTCAGTTTGCAGAAAAGGGAGTAAAATATCTGCTGGCAGGCTGGTATGGTCTGGTAAAATCATAGGTCTTTCGCGAAGAGCGGGAGACCTAAAAAAAGAACTATGGGTTAGAAGAAACTAATAATAGTGCGGCAAGTAAAACTAAAAGGGAAAGGGAGTAACTATGTCAGAAGAAGAAAGAAAGTTTTTGGAGATCGTAGATTTAAAGAAAGGGTTTGGAAGCGGTGAGACGCGTCAGGAGGTTCTTCGCGGTATGAATTTCTCTGTCGCAAAAGGTGAGTTCTGTGTGCTTTTAGGACCATCTGGTTCCGGAAAATCCACATTATTGAACATTATTGGAGGTATTGATAATGCAGACAGTGGTTACATCAATATTAATGGAGATAAGCTGGAGGATATGAGTGAAAAAAAGCTCACACAGTACCGCAGAAAGCATCTGGGTTATGTGTTCCAGATGTACAATCTCATCGCAAACCTCAATGTAAAAGAGAATATTGAGGTAGGAGCTTATCTGTCAGACAATGCGCTGGATATTGACGATCTGCTTCATACACTGGGACTTTACGAACACAGATATAAGCTGCCGAATCAGCTTTCCGGTGGACAGCAGCAGCGTGTCTCCATTGGCCGTGCCATTGTAAAGAATCCGGATATTCTGCTGTGCGATGAGCCGACAGGAGCTTTGGACTACAATACTTCGAAGGAAATTTTAAAGCTGATTGAGGATGTAAACAAGAAATATGGCAATACCATTATCATGGTTACACATAATGAGGCAATCAAAAACATGGCAGATCACGTAATCAAGCTCCGTGACGGAGCGGTGCGTCATAACGATATTAATACAAACAAAATCTCTGCAGATGAACTTGAGTGGTAAGGGGGCAGTTATGAGTAAGAAAAAAGTGAGAAATCCCCTGATCAAGCGAATACCGAAAGAATTGATCGGAGACTGGAAGAAATATCTTGTTGTATTTTTATTCCTCGTGCTTACGATTGGTTTTGTGTCTGGTATGTATGTCGCAAATGAGAGTATGTTGAAGTCTGCTGCGGACGGCGTAAAAGAGTACAAACAGGAAGATGGACATTTCGAGTTGAAAAAGCAGGCGGATGATGCATTGCTGTCCGCAATTGAAACCGGAGAGAAAGCAGATGTAAAGCAGTATTATCTGGACGAAGCAAAAAAGAAGCTGGATAAAAAATTTCCAAAGAAATTCAAATCCACTTTCGATGAAAAGTTCAAAAGCAAGTTTGATGCTCAGTTCTCTGCACAGGTAAAACAGACACTTGTAGCACAGAGAATGGATGAGCAGACCGTCGCAGCGATGCTGCCGGCCGCTGTAAAACAGGCAAAGGCGGATGGTACATACAAGAATGCTTACGATAAGGCATACAGCAGTGCGTACACAGACGCTTACGACAAAGCCTATGATGAGGCATGGAAGAAAGCACAGGATAAGATCGAAGACAAATATGCCGATGCCGAAGAAAAGTATGAATTAAATGATCCGGACTTTAAGGCAACAAAGACAACCGTGTATGAGAATTTCTTCCGAAACGAGGAGGAAGATTACAACAACGATGGCAAAAAGGATGGTACGATCCGTGTCTTTCCACAGACAGAAGATATCAACCTGGCATGCCTGTTAAAAGGAAGTTTTCCACAGACAAAAGACGAAATCGCCATTGACCGTATGCATGCAGACAATGTAGGTGTCACAGTCGGAGATACAATCACTATCAGCGGAGAAACCTATAAGATCGTTGGTCTGTTGGCATATGTCAATTATTCTACATTACATGAGAAAACGACAGATCTGATGTTTGATGCTTTGAAATTTGATGTGGCAATGGTCACACCAGAGGGCTTTGACCGTCTTCATAAGAGTGTGCATTATACATATGCATGGAAGTATGAAAATGAGCCGGAAGATGATGCACAGGAAAAAATACAGTCCGATAATTTCATGCGTGCTCTGCTGACACAGGTGGTAGTTGCGGACAACGAATTGGAAGATTACACACCAAAATATGGCAATCCGGCAATCAATTTTGCAACCGATGATATGGGATCGGATAAAGCGATGGGTGGCGTACTTTTGGATATTCTGATTGTAATTATCGCTTTTATCTTTGCTGTTACGATCAGCAATACCATTGCAAAAGAAGCTTCTGCCATCGGAACACTGCGCGCTTCCGGTTATACGAAGGGAGAACTTATACGGCATTATCTTTCCATGCCGGTGATCGTAACACTTCTTGCGGCGATTGTGGGAAATATTTTGGGATACACAGTATTCAAAAATGTGGTAGTGTCCATGTATTATAACAGTTACAGTCTGCCAACATATTATACAATCTGGAATCCGGATGCCTTTTTCAAGACAACGCTGATTCCGGTAATTCTGATGCTTGTGGTCAACCTGATTGTCATTGTGCGGATGATGCAGCACACACCGTTGCAGTTCTTACGCCATGATCTGAAAAAGACAAAGAACAAAAAGGCCATGCGTCTGCCAAGATGGAAATTCTTAAGTCGTTTTCGTCTGCGTATCATGTTCCAGAATGTAGCGAATTATCTGATTCTTTTTGTGGGTATTTTCTTTATCATGGTCATGCTTGCGATGGCAGTAGGAATGCCGGATACACTTGATTACTACAAGAATAATACAGACGGAATGATGTTCGCCAAGTACCAGTATGTACTGAAGTCATACGAGGATGAAGACAACAATCTGATCACAACGGATAACAAAGAGGCAGAAAAATTCGACATGACTTCGCTGGAGAAAAAGAGCGATGCATTGAATGAGGAGATTTCTGTTTATGGAATTGAAAAAGACAGTAAGTATGTAAAGATCAAAAAGCTGAATTCGTTGAAAAAGAACGAGGTTTACATCTCGGCATCTTTTGCGGATAAATATGGAATCCGTGTTGGTGATACTGTATCATTGGATGAGAAATATGAGAACAAGACTTACAAATTTAAAGTTGCGGGACTCTATCATAAATCCCAGAGTCTTGCCGTCTTTATGTCCATCGATAACTATGGAAAGGTGTTTGATCTCAAAGAGAATGCGTTTAGCGGATTCCTTTCGGACAGCGAAATCATGGATATTGATGAGGACAATATCGCAACAACAATCACGATACATGATATTACCAAAATGGCAGATCAGCTCGATCATTCCATGGGTTCGTATATGACCTATTTCCAGATTTTATGCATTCTTCTGGCAGCAGTCATGATTTATCTTCTGACAAAGCTGATCATTGAGAAGAATGAGAATGCAATTTCCATGACCAAGATTTTGGGATATGAGAACAAAGAAATTGCCAGTCTGTATCTGCTTTCCACGAGTATTGTGGTAATTATTTCCGATGCGGTCAGCGTAATTTTAGGAACCCTTGTTATGAATGCGGCATGGAGAATTATGCTGTTCTCATACAGTGGATGGTTCGCATTCCGCATAAAGCCATTGGGCTGTGCAAAGATGTTTGGATTTGTACTGATTGGGTATCTGATTGTTATGATCTTTGATTTCCAGAGAATCAAGAAGATTCCGATGGATCAGGCATTGAAAAATGTGGAATAGAAAATATAAAATGATTTCATCCTTATACCTGTTCCTTAAGTGATGTTTTTTGCAATATTGCATAAATGATAACTGCATATACGCCACCAATGAGTGCGGTAATCAGCTGTGTGACAGAAAACTGCAATTGCAGTGCATGGAGCATCGGCTGCATTTTTACCGGTAACATGTTCGGCAAAATAAGAAGAGAAATCAAAAACCCCATGAACAAAGCTTTTAATATGGCTCCGATACCGATTGAGACCGGAAGTCCGGCTGTCTTTCCGAACTTATTTCGAAGCAATGCGACCATAACAACGAGAATGACATTTCCAATTATGATACATGGAAACAGGGCAGGGACAGCTGCCATAACAGGCATTCCGGTAATGAAAAAAGAAGTGATTGGTGTGATAATACTCAGAATGATACCGCAGGCAAGTCCGGCATAAATTGCAGTCAGGATCAGCGCGGCATTGATAACTGGTCCGGTGATATATACACTTAAATTCTTAAAAAACTGGCTTATGATGCAGATGGCAAGCATAATGGCAGTAACAGTGATTTGTTTGGTTTTTAGTTTCATAATTCTTTCCTCCTTAAAATTTACACCATAGTAATGATACGCCTGTAAAAAGTGAAATGCAATGATTCTTGTTTTTTATGGAGTGCTAAATTATAATGAAATTGGAAACTCGCGTCAGCCCATTTGTTGAAAGCAAATTTTGCATGGACTAATGTTCAAATGTCATGGAGAAAAATATGAAACGTAAAATAGATAGAAAAATGATAACTTTTCTTATGGTGATGGCTCTTATTCTGACAGCATCTTGTGGAGATGTAAATGTGCAGGCAGCAGCTAAAAAAGCCACAAAAAAGGAAGCTGCAAAAACAACAGAAACATCTTCCTTTTATAGAAATAAGGAAAAAATTTATCTGGATTCTTCATGGAAATATGCTGACCATGCCAAAATCACTTCTGGCTATGCAGTCATGTATACCGCTAAAAAGAACCGGAAAGATATTGTGATTGCAGTGAATGCAGGGCATGGAACAAAGGGTGGTTCTTCAGTAAAGACGCTTTGCCATCCGGATGGGTCTCCGAAATTGACGGGAGGAACGACACAAGCGGGGGCCATTCAGGCAGTGGCGGTATCGGATGGTATGACTTTTCGTGATGGAACCGCGGAACGCGATGTGACACTTCGCATGGCAAAGATCCTTAAAAAGAAACTTCTGGCAGAAGGGTATGATGTGTTAATGGTCCGCGACGGGAAAGATGTTCAGCTGGACAATGTTGCCCGCACAGTCATCTGCAATAATGTGGCAGATTGTCATATTGCATTGCATTGGGACAGCGACGGACTTCGTTACGATAAAGGCGCTTTTGCAATTTCTGTGCCTAAGGGATTAAAGAAGAAAAAGCCGGTGTCATCTTATTGGGAACAGCACGAGGCATTGGGAGCTGCGTTGGTCAAAGGCCTCCGTTCCAACGGAGTGAAAATCAGTGGAACCGGTGCCACGGCAATTGATTTGACACAAACCTCCTACAGTACGATTCCTTCTGTCGATATGGAACTCGGCAATCAGTGCTCGGACCACAGTGACAGGAAACTGGAAGTGCTTGCGGACGGTCTTGTGCAGGGTGTTAATAAATATGTAAAAAAGCATATAAAGATCGCATCTTTGCGTGATTATAAGAAAAATGGTGGACCGAAATAAGAAAGCTGACATTCAAGGATAGTGTCAAGTTTTCTATGAAAACTTGATATGTAGCGTCAGCCCATTTGCTGAAAGCAAATTTTACATGGGCTGATGTTCAATAAGGGAGATTACAAAATGGAAACATGGTATTATGAAGTAGTAAGTATTGATGGAGATTATGCGAATTTAAAGCGAACTGACATTGAGAGTGATGATCTCAAACTGGTAGCGCGTGCATTGCTTCCACCGGAGATCATGGAGGGAAGCCGGTTGAAATATGAGCTGATGCAATATTTTATGGTCGAATAAGGATCAGAAATAAAAAATAAATGGTTGGTATGCAGTATTTGGCATGCAATATTCAGTAATTCATGTTTAAGATAGCAGTTTAATTGATGATGAGTATCTATATAGAAAAACTGTCTCAAAATACCCCGATTTTGTTTGGAAATCGGGGTATTTTGGGGCAGTTTTTTTGCATATACCCATAGGTGGGGTATTTTGCAATGATTTTTTGGAATATACCCCCCGAACAGGGTATTTTAAGAGGATTTTTCTTCATATACCCCAGCAGGAGTTTCCTACATAATTTTTAACAAATTTCAAATTCGCAAATTTTACAAAGGCCTTTATGGAACCAAAGTGATGTGTTTCCGGAAATAGGTATTGCAGTCACGTATGCGTGATAGTTTATGCTTCAAAGTACGGAGAAAGGTAAAGGCCGTAATGAAAAAAGTAAACGAAGTGAGTCAGCTGGCAGGAGTTAGTAAGCGAACCTTGCAATTTTATGATGATGAGGGATTGCTGCCGGCAGAAAGGTCAGAAGGGAACTATCGATTATACGATGATGCCGCGTTGGAACGTTTGTGGCAGATTCTGGTATATCGGGAAATGGAACTTGATTTGAAAGAAATTAAGTATCTGATGACTCTATCGGACAAAGAAAGAAATCAGTTTTTAAGGGAAAAAATTAAAAAACTCAAGCAACAGATCAAACATCTGGATGGACAGATGGAATTCATTTCTTATGTGCAGAACCATGGAATGTTACCCATTCCGCCGGAGTGTGAGAGGAAGAAGAAAACTTATGTCCAGAGTATTTCGGAGTTGAGGAAAATGAAAAAACAAAAAAGGGAGGAAAAAGAGAAATGAAAAAGAAAATAGTAATGATGTTATTTATGCTGGTTGTTGTATGTTCCACTGGAGCGTGTGGATCAAGAGGTTCGACGCCAACAGCAGAGGAAAGCATAAACCAGGAGGAATTCAAGGAAATAAAATGGCCAACAAGTGAAATTGTACAGTTGTTGCATCAACCAAAGTCAAATATCGGGAAAATAGATATGGAAGCTTCGAGTGCGTTTTATGTATATATAGGTAATACTTCGGAGGATGAATACAATTTATACGTAGATGACTGTATGGAGAATGGTTTTACAGTAGATTATTGGCGCACAGATGATTCCTATTATGGAGATAATAAGGATGGGTATCATGTCTCTGTAGATTATGAGGGAAATGATGTCATGTATATCAGCATTACAGAACCTTATGATACAGATACGGAGAAAGAAGAAAATACAGAAGAGGTCAATAAAGCAGAAAAGGTAGAAAATACGCAGGAGAAAGAAAAAGTAAAGGATACAGAGAAAGACACGAAGAAAAAGGAAAAGAGTGAGAAAAAGAAAATATCCAAAAAGAAATCGGCAAAAGATAAGAGTGGAGTAAGTAAAGATTTCAAGAAAATGATGGATAGTTACGAGGCGTTTTTTGATAAGTATGTGGATTTCATGAAAACGTATCAGGATTCCGATGATGCGATAGGAATGATGAGTGACTATGCAGAATATATGAAACAGTATGCTGATTATATGGAAAAATTGGATGAGGTAAATACCGACGATTTGTCCGCAGCAGATCTTGCATATTACACGGAAGTGCAGGCGCGTATCATGAAGAAACTGGCAGAAATTTCGTAAAAAATATTTAGAAAAGTGAGATAAAGAAATCGGAAGTTTAATGTTGTCAAGTGATGATATTGAACTTCCGGTTTTTTATTAAATGATAAAAGAACAAATCTTGTTTATAAAGATTGTTTTTGCAATAGCGTTAGGCTATACTTTAGATAATTCATAAAATGCTTTAATTGATGAACAGAAGAATGGTGGAAAGGATAAAATGAAAGACAAGTCAAAGAGTACACAGGGGAAAAAGGGAATGAAGAAAATAGGAAAAGTGGTTGCAATAATTGTTGCAATAATAGTTATATTTTACGCACTTGTACTTATAACAGCATGGCTATAATAAGAAGATTACGGTAATTGAATTTAACTAAGAAAGAGAACACATATGAAAAAAATTAAAAAAATTGTGCTTGGAGTTGTATTAGCATTTTCGCTAACTGGGGTGGGGTTTATTCTTGGAAATATTGAAGATAGTGTCAAAGTAACAGATAATTCAAATTCTACTGAGTTTGACCTAAAGCTTCCGGGAGAAGTCGAGAAAAGAACTGTTACAAAAAGTGAAGTAGTATCACGTATTAGAGAAATTGGAGAATTGTCTACTTATTGCGGAGAGTATAATTTTACGAAAACAGTTGATCAATCGAGATATTTTCTTGATGATGTGAAAATTCCAGGAACAAAAAATACGATTTCTATTGAAGGAACTGGGAATGTTAAGGTTGGATATGAAATGGCAGATATTAAGGTATCTGTAGAAAAAGAAACCATTTATATATCAATTCCAGAGGCGAAAGTAACGGACAATTATATTATTTGGGATAGCTTAAAGTATGATGAACAAAATAATATTCTTAATCCAATTCAATTTGATCAATACGAGACACTGATAGAAGAAATAGAGAAAGAAGGTCTGGCGGACGTGGAGAAAAAGGAAATTTATGAGAAAGCAGATGAAAATCTTGAGAATATAATATCCGTTTTTTTATCTGAGTTTAATGGATATAAGATTAAGTTTATGTAATGGCGGCATTAGAGAAGAAAAAATTAAGAATCGGAGAAAAACAATGGTCAAAAATATTGTAAAAGGAGAACGTATTTTCTCAAAAAAGGCACAACCGGCCACAGAGGCAGATAAGCAGGTCATAACAGACCTTTTGGATACGCTCAGAGCAAACAAAAATGTATGTGTTGGCATGGCGGCAAATATGATAGGAATTAATAAAGCGATTATTGTTGTGTCCGCAGGGCCGTTTCATTTTGCAATGGTCAATCCTGTGATCACGAAGAAGTCAGGGGAGTATCAGACAGAAGAAAGTTGTCTGTCAATCGACGGAGTGAGACCATGCACGCGTTATGAAGAAATCGAAGTGGATTATCTGGATCAGAATTTTAAAAAGCAACATGGAAAATATACAGGATGGACAGCACAGATTATTCAGCACGAAGTCGATCATTGCAATGGTGTTGTGATTTAAATTATTGTTCTTAAGGAGGCATAACATGAATTTTGGAAAAAAGCAATCATACGAACAACAGGGGAATCAGGTAACATTACATTATGAGAATCAGGATGTAATCTTAACCATTCTAAAGGATGATATCATCCGCGTACTGGTGCCTTGCTGGATGAAAGACTATAAATCCAAGGCAATCGAGGGAGACAAAGCGGTTCCGGCGAATTTTACAGTGGAAGATGCAGGGGATGCGACCGTGATCAAAACGAAGAGCCTGACGTTGTACATTCACGACGGATTTTATATGGAGGCATACGATGCCAACGGTCATTTGCTGATGGAAGATTACCGGGGGCAGCGGGTTAAGAAAGTAGCGCTGGATCAGAAAGCAGCCGATCTGCTTGAGGCAGAAGGCCATGATGCATCAAAGTCAGAGGGTGGAGATTATGCGGTGCAGACATTGAAAGTACTGGCACCGGAAGACAGTTTTTATGGACTTGGGGACAAAAGCGGATTTCTCAACAAACGTCACTATGAATATGAGAACTGGAACTCTGATCTGCCACAGGCGCATACAGAGGATTTTCATGCGCTGTACAAATCCATTCCATTTTTGATTTGTCTGCGTAAGGATTGTGTGTATGGTCTGTTCTTTGACAATACGTTCCACAGCTATCTGAATCTTGGAAAAGAGTCTGAGGAATATTTCTGTTATGGTGCGGATGACGGAAATCTGGATTATTACATTCTTGGCGGAGAGACCATGGCAGAGGTCATCAAAAATTATACATACCTTACCGGAAGAACACCGCTGCCACAGCTTTGGACACTGGGCTATCATCAGTCCCGCTGGGGCTACACATCCGCAAAGGATATCATGGAAATTGCAGAGAAATATCGCAAACTGCAGATTCCGTGTGATGTCATTCATCTGGATATTGACTACATGGACAATTTCAAAGTGTTTACATGGGACGAAGAATATTATGATAAAAAAGGCGTGCTTTGTGACAAAATGGAACAGCTTGGTTTCAAGCCGGTGACGATTATCGATCCGGGAACAAAAAAAGAGGACGGCTATTTCATGTATGAGGAAGGTGTTGAAAAAGGCTATTTTGCAAAAGACACCGAAGGAAATATTTATGTGAATGAAGTATGGCCGGGCGAATCCGTATTTCCTGATTTTGGACGGAAAGAAGTGCGAGACTGGTGGGCAGATCACCATAAGGAACTTCTGGATATGGGCATCCGGGGCATCTGGGATGATATGAACGAGCCGGCAAGTTTTCGGGGAGAACTTCCACAGGACGTACAGTTCCATGATGAAGAACGTCAGACAACACATGCAGAGATCCATAATGTCTATGGCCATAACATGAGCCGTGCAACCTATGCCGGAATTCGCAAACATACCGGAAAACGCCCGTTTGTTATCACACGTGCATGTTACGCCGGAAGCCAGAAATATTCTACGGTCTGGACAGGAGATAATCAGAGTCTCTGGTCACATCTGCAGATGATGGTGCCACAGATCTGTAACCTGGGAATGAGCGGTTTCACATTTTGCGGAGCAGATGTTGGTGGTTTTGGTGCGGACTGTACACCGGAACTGTTGAGCCGATGGGTGGAAGCTGCGTGCTTTTCTCCGCTTTTCCGCAACCATTCATGTCAGGGATCAAAGCGTCAGGAACCATGGCAGTTTGGCGATGAAGTGGTTGCAATCAACCGTAAATATATTGAACTCCGTTACAAGTTCCTTCCATATATTTATGATCTGTTTTACAAGGGACTTGAGACCGGTTTGCCGGTTATGCGGCCTCTGGTACTGCATTATGCGAATGACCCGGAAGTGCGCAATTTAAATGGTGAATTCCTTGTGGGTGAGCAGATGCTTGTTGCGCCGGTATTGGAGCAGGGCGCAACAAAGAAGATGGTTTACTTGCCGGAAGGTGTGTGGTATGATTACTGGACTGGTGAAAAATTAGAGGGTAAGCAGTATCTTCTTCGGGAAACACCGATTGATGTATGTCCGATTTACATTAAGGAAGGAAGCATTCTTCCGATGTATGATGTATGTCAGTATGTGGGAGAAAAGCCATATACGACACTGCATCTGCTAACAACACCGGGAGCTGCAACTTATGAGCATTTCCAGGATAACGGAACGGATTATGCCTACGAAGAAGGTGCATACAACCTGTATCAGTTCACTATGGATAAAGATGGAAATGTTGTAACAGACATGCTTCATGAGAATTATCCGAAATATGAATCCATATGTGTGGAAACACTTGGAAAATAGGCTGACGCTTGACGTTCAAAGATAGAGGGATAGATAGATGACAAACAATGCAATTGATATACTGATTCCGTCCGGAATGGTGATTATGTTACTCAGCGTGCTGGTTTTATTTATTCTTGTGATTTTGAGAAATGACCGCATGAAAAAATATCAGGTCATGGCAGTATTATTTGCACTGACCGGATATTCCGGCATGGCACTTGCAGTGATCGGAGTGCTTTATACGCTGGTTTTGTAAAACATTGTTGTAAACAAAAGCTGAATGTGCTAAGATAGGGAAAGTTTCATAGGGAAGATAGTTGGTGTCAGTTGAGACACATCTTAAGATGTGTCTCAACTGGTGAAAAGGGAAACAGGTGCAATTCCTGTACGATCTCGTCACTGTGATTAGGGAGTACACTTCCAAGAGGCGCACTGAACAATGTTTTGTTTGGGAAGGCGGAAGTGATGCGAGGATCTATCAGCCAGGAGACCTGCCAATTATCTGGTACAGCACTCTGAACGGATAGCACAATTTCTTTCAGAGAGCAGATCACGAGTAATTGGTCGTACTGTTTAAGTCAAGGTAATGCAGGCTATTGTTTACCTCTCTTTTGTGATATGATTTAAAGACTGATTGCTCCGTCCGGAAGATCCCGGATGGAGCTTTTCTTTTGCTATCTATAGATACGTTATGACAGGAAAGCGTGTGATTTCTATGGAATATGTAGCATGAGGTTCGATGTATCGGAATTATAAAGATATTCTGATACGCAGGAAAAGGAGAAATTATGAAGAAAAAGACACTTGCACTGTTTCTGTCATGTGCGCTTGCAGTAAGTATGCTCAGCGGATGTGGAAGCAAAGACAAAGACACAAAGGAAACTACGGAGAGCTCACAGGCATCCCAGACAGATGATCAGGCAGCTGCAGATGAAGTTGCAAAACTGATCGATGACATTTATGTACAGGAGAGAACCGATAAGACAGACGAGCAGTGTGCAGCAGCAAAAGCAGCATGGGATAAGCTGACAGATGCACAGAAGCAGCTCGTAGAGGGCGAGAATGCAGATCCTGATTATTTCGGAAGAGATACCGGAGATGCTTCCAAGGATGATCCTTTGAACGCAGATGACATTGGAGAGAACGAAATTCTCGTCGTAAGCTTTGGTACTTCTTTCAACGACAGCCGTGTTGCTGATATCGGTGGTGTTGAGAAAGCAATCCAGGAAGCAAATCCGGATTGGTCTGTAAGACGTGCATTTACGGCACAGATCATCATCAATCATGTACAGGCAAGAGATAATGAGAAGATCGATAACGTAGATCAGGCATTACAGAGAGCTGTTGACAATGGCGTTAAGAATCTTGTCATCCAGCCAACACACCTGATGCATGGTGCAGAGTATGACGAGCTTGTTGGGGAACTCGAGGCATACAAGGACAAATTTGAAAAAGTTGTCGTTGCTGAACCTTTATTAGGAGAAGTTGGTGCAGACGCTACAGAAATTAATGCAGACAAGAAAGCCGTAGCAGAAGATATTACAGCAGAGGCTGTAAAGACTGCCGGATATGATTCTTTGGATGATGCAAAAGAAGATAGTACTGCATTTGTATTTATGGGCCATGGTACATCTCATACAGCAAAGGTCAGCTACAGCCAGATGTCTGCACAGATGCAGCAGCTTGGATATGACAACGTATTCATTGGAACTGTAGAAGGTGAGCCGGAAGAGACTGCATGTGAGAACGTCATTAATGCAGTAAAAGACGCTGGTTACAAGAAAGTAATTCTTCGTCCGCTTATGGTTGTTGCCGGAGACCACGCAAACAACGATATGGCAGGCGATGATGACGATTCATGGAAGAGCCAGTTTACAGCAAGTGGCAATTTCGACAATATCGATACACAGATTGCCGGACTGGGCGAAATCGAAGCAATCCAGAAGATTTATGTTGAGCATACAAAGAATGCGATTAAATCTCTGGGCAAGGTTTCCAAATCTGCTTCTGCAAGTGCAAGTGATGCACTTGCAGACGGCACCTATGCCGCAAAGTTTAATACAGACAGTGGAATGTTTCATGTAAATGAAGCGAATGATGGATGTGGAACACTGACCGTAAAAGATGGAAAGATGACCATTCATATCAGCCTTGTATCAAAGAAGATTATTAATCTCTTTGTTGGAACAGCAGCAGATGCCGCAAAAGACGGAGCAAAATTACTTGAGCCAACAACCGACACTGTAAAATACAGCGACGGAACAACAGAAGAAGTATATGGATTTGATGTTCCGGTTGAAGCATTGGATCAGGAGTTTGATCTTGCAATTCTTGGAACCAAAGGAACATGGTATGACCATAAAGTCAGTGTTTCTGATCCGAAAGCAACAAAATAGTCAAAGGAATTTATCAATATTATGAGAAAGAAAATCATAACAATCGCATCTTTATGTGTGGCCGGTATGCTTTTATGTGCATGCGGGACAAAGAATAACAAGGTGGAGACACAGACCCAGACGCAGCCGCAGACCGAGAGTGAAGCGGCAACGTTAGCTGACGGTGAATATACTGCAAATGTAACACTCGAAGGTGGAAGCGGCAGAGCGACTGTGGATTCCGAGGCAAAAGTCAAAGTCACGGATGGACAGGCATATGCGACGATTGTCTGGAGCAGTACGCATTATGATTACATGCTGGTAGATGATCAGAAGTATGAGAATGAAAATGAAGGTGGCAATTCTACATTCACATTCCCGATTGCCGGAGTTCCATGCAAGATGGATGTCGTGGGTGATACAACTGCGATGAGTACGCCGCATGAGATTGATTATACATTGACATTTTCTTTTCCGGAGGACGTTAGTTTTAACGACCTCGACTGTACCGGGCATATGGAACTTGCCTATGCGGATCAGTTTCAGATAGATACATATGGAAACTATAAGCTTATTACGATCGTGGACAACGGTCGTTTTTTGCTTGTACCGGCAGGTGTCGCAGTGCCGACCGGTCTGCCTTCGGATGTGGTAGCGTTACAGCAGCCGCTGACCAATGTATATCTGGTATCGAGCGCAGTCATGGATCTCGTCTGTGAGATCGATGGACTGTCGAATGTGAAATATACAGCACTGAAAGAAAAGGACTGGTATGTACAAAAAGCGGCCGATGCAATGAAGTCCGGAGATCTGATCTATGCAGGAAAATACAGTGCGCCGGATTATGAGCTGCTGCTTGCCGGAGGATGTAAGTTTGCAGTTGAAAATACCATGATCTCCCACAATCCGGAAGTAAAAGAAAAACTGGAAGAGCTGGGAATGAAGGTATTTGTGGAGCGCTCCAGCTATGAGAAGCATCCGCTGGGACGGCTGGAATGGATCAAACTTTTTGGCGTACTGTTCGGAAAGGAACAGCAGGCCAAAGCGTATTTTGATGCGCAGGTAGAGCGGGTCAAGCCGATTTTGGAGAAGGAAAACACAGGAAAAACCGTAGCATTTTTTGCAGTGTCTTCCGACGGAACGATCACGGTTCGAAAAACAAATGATTATGTGGCCTCTATGATTGGTCTTGCCGGCGGAAATTATTCCCTGGGCGGTTATACGGATGGGGAGAAAAATGCACTTTCCACCATGAAAATGCAGATGGAAGATTTTTATGCGGCAGAAAAGGATGCGGATATTCTCATTTACAATGGCACGATCGAGGGTGAATTGAAAACCGTCGATGAACTGATAAAGAAAAACAGTCTGTTTGCAGATTTTAAAGCGGTAAAAAACGGTCAGGTCTATACAACCGGAAGTAATTTCTATCAGCAGTCCACAGGAACCTGTGATTTTATCGAAGATTTGAACAAAATACTTACGGGTGATGCGGATACTTCCTACCGTTTCCTGAAAAAGATTGAATAGGTACAAATAATCATTAATAAAAGGAGTGCACCTATGGCACAAAAGAATCGTAAAACAAGATATATAATTGCATTTGCAGCGATGATCGTGTTGCTGGTGTTGCTTTTTTGCTGGAATGTGGGGGCAGGAAGTGTGGAGATATCGTTGACCGATTTTGTACATTTGATGCAAAAGCGGGATGCCGATGACACCTTGTATCAGATTGTATGGAAAATACGTCTTCCCCGCATCCTTGCGGCGATTCTTCTTGGCGGAGCGTTGTCCGTTTCCGGCTTTTTGCTCCAGAGCTTTTTTCAGAATCCCATTGCGGGACCATATGTGCTGGGAATTTCATCAGGGGCAAAGCTTGTTGTGGCGCTTGTCATGATTTTTTTGCTGGGACAAGGCATCAATATCAGTTCGTTTGGCATGGTGGCGTCGGCTTTTGTGGGATCGCTTCTTGCCATGAGTTTTGTACTTCTCATTTCGTTTCGCGTTTCGCGGATGTCTCTGCTTGTAGTGTGCGGTATCATGATCGGATACATTTGTTCCGCAATTACAGATTTTTGCGTGACGTTCGCGGATGACTCGAATATCGTGAATCTGCATAACTGGTCCATGGGAAGTTTCTCCGGTATGACATGGGACAATATCCGGATGATGGCAGTGCTTGTAGGAATCACGATTGTTATTACGTTTCTTCTTGCAAAGCCGATCGGTGCGTATCAGCTGGGAGAATCCTATGCGCGCAACATGGGAGTCAATGTCAAGGCACTTCGCGTTGCATTGATTCTGTTGTCCAGTTTATTGTCTGCCTGCGTCACGGCATTTGCCGGTCCGATTTCTTTTGTAGGAATCGCGGTTCCACATCTGGTTCGGATGGCAACGAAGACAGCCAAACCGCTGATTCTGATTCCGGGCTGTTTTCTTGCCGGTGCAGTAATTACCCTGTTCTGTGACGGAATTGCAAGGACGGTGTTTGCACCGATGGAAATCAGTATCAGTTCTGTGACAGCAGTCTTTTTGGTACCGGTAGTTATTGTGGCGATGTTGCGGAAACAGAATCGATGATGAGGTGATCAGAGAATGGATGAAAACAGCAATTTCAGAAAAGAAAACGAGGGAGAACTTTCTGCCTTTTCGACGGAGCATCTTGCGGTAGGATATGATAAAATGCCGTTGATCAAAGATGTGAATCTGCAGGTGCGGCCGGGCGAAATCCTTACGCTGATCGGACCGAATGGTTCCGGAAAATCCACTATTTTAAAAACAATTACACGGCAGTTGAAGCAGATTGGTGGTACGGTATATCTGGGAAAAGAGACGATGCGTGGTATGGGGGACAATGAAGTTTCCCGGAGATTATCCATGGTCATGACGGAGCGCGTCCGGACGGAACTGATGAGCGGACGGGAAGTTGTAGCATCGGGGCGTTATCCATATACGGGGCGGTTGGGAATTTTGTCCCCGGAGGACTGGGAGAAAGTCGATGAGGCAATTGCACTGGTACATGCGAAAGAAGTGCAGGAGCAGGATTTTATGAAGATCAGTGATGGACAAAGGCAGCGTCTGATGCTTGCGCGCGCCATTGCGCAGGACACGAAGATTCTTGTGCTGGATGAGCCGACATCCTATCTGGATATGGGATTTAAGCTGGACATTCTGGCGAATATCCGTCTGCTTGCAAGAGAACGCAATCTTGCAATCGTCATGTCACTTCATGAACTTGACCTTGCGCAGAAGATATCCGATACGATTGCATGCGTAAAAGGGGATCGGATCGATCGCATCGGCACACCGGAAGAAATCTTTGCGGGAGACTATGTGCAGAAGCTGTATGGCGTGGCAAAGGAAAATTTTGATCCACTCACCGGACAGGTGTTTTTTCCGAAAAATGCACAGGCGCCGAAAGTGTTTGTCATTGGTGGAGGCGGTGCGGGGATTCCGGTATATCATTGCCTGCAAAGACAGAATATTCCGTTTGCGGCAGGCATACTTCAGGAAAATGATGTGGAATTTGCAGCAGCAAAGGCGATGGCAGTACAACTTGTGTGGGAGAGAGCCTTTTACCCGATCGATGAAAAAAAGGTGTGGGAAGCAAAGAAAATCATGGATTCATGTAGCAAATGTATCTGTGCAGTGGAACAGTTTGGTCCGTTAAATGAGGCAAACCGGCAACTGGCAGAGTATGCAAAAGGGCTGCAATTTTTATGAATTTGTCGAAAATGAGCGAAATCCAATGCAATTTTTTAAGTATTTAAGTACTTCTGACATTGAACTTGAAGGCAATTAATAGTATAATTTAGGACGATTGAGGAAATAAATGAATGAAATAATTAATAATAAGGAGGAAACTATAATGGTTACCTGGAACAACTTAGATACTCTTGATTCTTTTGATAAGCTTTCAAAAGTAGAGCGTGTAAACCTTGCAGAGGTTATGTCCGGTGAGAACGGAGCAAACCGTGTAAAGAATTACAGCGTTCCGATGGCAGAGGGATTTACCTATAATTATGCCGCAAAAGCTGTAGATGACAATGTATTGGATGCTCTCGTAAAATTGGCAGAAGAAGCACAACTTGCAGAGAAATTTGAGGAACTTTACAATGGTGCAGTGATCAATACCGGTGAGAACCGTCTCGTTCTTCATCAGCTGACTCGTGGACAGTTAGGCAATGCAGTAGTTGCTGATGGCGTGGACAAGCGCAAGTTCTACGTTGAGCAGCAGCAGAGAATCGCTGATTTTGCAAACAAAGTACATGCAGGTGAGATCACAAACGCAGCAGGCGAGAAGTTCACAACAGTTGTTCAGATCGGTATCGGTGGTAGTGACCTTGGCCCTCGTGCTATGTATCTGGCACTTGAAAACTGGGCAAAGAAAAATAATACATTCAAGATGGAAGCAAAATTCATCAGCAACGTAGATCCTGATGATGCAGCAGCAGTATTGAACTCTGTTGATGTAGCACATTCTATCTTCGTACTTGTTTCCAAATCAGGTACAACACTTGAGACATTAACAAATGAGTCATTCGTAAAAGACGCATTAAAGAAAGCAGGACTGGATGCATCCAAGCATATGATCGCTGTAACAAGTGAGACATCTCCACTGGCAAAGAGTGATGATTATCTTGCAGCATTCTTCATGGATGATTACATCGGTGGCCGTTATTCTTCTACATCCGCAGTTGGTGGAGCAGTGCTTTCTCTGGCATTCGGACCGGACGTATTCGCACAGTTCTTAGAGGGAGCAGCAGCAGAAGATAAGCTTTCTGCAAATAAGGATGTCTTAAAGAACCCTGAAATGCTTGATGCATTGATCGGTGTATATGAGCGCAACGTATTGGGATACCCAAGTACAGCCGTTCTTCCATATTCACAGGCATTGAACCGTTTCCCTGCACACTTACAGCAGGTAGATATGGAGTCTAACGGTAAATCCGTTAACCGTTTTGGTGAGCCGGTAAATTATCCGACCGGACCAGTGATCTTTGGTGAGCCTGGAACAAACGGACAGCATTCCTTCTATCAGTTGCTTCATCAGGGAACAGATATCGTGCCTCTTCAGTTTGTTGGATTCAAGAACAGCCAGATCGGTACAGATGTTGTGATTCAGGACAGCACAAGCCAGCAGAAGCTCTGCGCAAACGTTGCAGCACAGATCGTTGCCTTTGCATGCGGTAAAAAAGATGAGAACCGTAACAAGAACTTCGAAGGTGGACGTCCATCCAGCATTATTATCGGAGACAGCGTAAATCCGAAGTCTCTGGGTGCATTACTTGCACACTTTGAGAACAAGATTATGTTCCAGGGATTCTTATGGAATGTAAATAGCTTCGATCAGGAAGGTGTTCAGCTTGGTAAAGTACTGGCAAAACGTGTACTTGCACATGAGACAGATGGCGCATTAAAAGAGTTCAGTGATTTATTGAACATCTAGTAAACGTTTATACATTAACCAGACCCGATAATAAATGAAATATATAATAACAAACCCGCATTTTCAGTCCGTCAGGATTGAGGATGCGGGTTTTTTGTGTGGAAATGGAATGTAAAAATATTGTGCAAATAGTAGAAATTTAAGGTCATAGTTGAAAATAATTGTAAAATTTGATATTATGAAGAAAATATATTGTAATTAATAGAATAATTACAATAAAGAAATTTTGGTGCGTTGAAGAACGGAAAGGAGAACAGATTATGAAAAAATATATAGTGAAGATGGTAGCATTATGTTCAACAATTTTTTTATCTCTAGCATCGCAAACAAATAATATTTGGGCAGGGGAAAGCTATAAAATAAACAATACAGTAGCAAAAAATTATGAAGTTAAATATGAAAACATAACGAAGTTAGATCTTAAAACTGAAAAGCAACTTTCAAATAATAAAATAAAGGACTATTTGACAGAACAGGTAAAAACTCAAAATTCAGAAGTGGCAGTGGAGGAAGATAGTACCAGTAAAATATATTATGGAACAATGACCGGAAAATTATCGAAGACAAATGATTATTTAATGTATCCTGCAAAGCTGTCTGCGGGTGAATATCTTCAGGCAAAACTTACATTACCAACAGATCCACAGATAGATTATGATTTATTATTGTTTGATTCTTCATTATCACTTATTAAATCAAGTGATTATGTGACTTGTACAACTAGTGAAATGGCAACTTTAGATGAATCAATAGGTTATATTGCAAATAAAGATGAGACAGTATATGTTTGTGTATATTCTGTAGGTGGTGGTAGTAACACAGAATCCTATACGCTGGATTATACGATAACAACTAACTTTTCAGATTCTTCAGAACCAAATGAAAATGCAAAAGAAGCAATAGATTTATCAATGAATGAAATGGGAGCAAATGTTTCTGCAAAATTGAATTCTCCATTGGATAATGATTGGTATCGTTTCATCGTTAAGGAGGGGGATTCATATGATAAAGTAAGATTGAATATTTCATCAAGCTCTACTACAAATGGATGCAAAATTGAGATATATAAAAATTTAGTGTCTGATTATTATGCTATGTTAAGAGTTGGATATGGAACAGGAGGAGAGGTTGCATTAGATGCTGGAACATATTATATTAGAGTTGTAAGTACTAATACAGTTGATGATTTTAATGCAGGAGATATACCTACTTATAAATTATCCGTTTCTCAGACAACAAAGGTAGACAAGATTACTATTACCGATTATTCTGCATATCATGGAACTGAAAATGTAGATTATCCAGAAGGAAAATTCTATAGGGTAGATCAAAGCCTTACAAATGTGGTGACAGTAAAGGGGAGAGCTTACTATACAGATGAAAATGGCAGAAGCCAACCTATTGCCAATGCAACAATAATAGGCGAAGTTAAAGATCAACAATGGGAGAAACTGAATAGGCCAGATATGTCCACCGTTACAAGTACTGCTGTTACAGACAGTGATGGATATTATGAAATGACATTTTATTTAAAGACAGCAGTTGGAGGTCTGAGTCATTTTGTTACAGTTTCAACACATCATTATGATTTGATGGATGTGACGATTAAAGCAAGTTCGAACGATAAGGCTACTGCAAAGTCAAAGTTTTATTATTTGAAGTATTGCGATTAATGGAAAAGGGGAATCTGTATGAAGAATCAAATTAATATCACTGCGAATTTTGTAAGTAGTAAATCTGTAGAAAATCAGTCAATTTTTCATTGCGCAGATAAAACGAAGATAAAAATTTCTGGAATAGAGAATCAGGAACAGAAGGGCACAAAGAATACGGATACCGTCTTAAATTTGTCAAAGGAAGGAAAACTGAAGTATCAGAATCAGGAGAAGGTCACAGATAAGAAAACTTCGGGAATAACAAGTGCACGTGAGTTGTATGAGAATTTGTCTGATGAATTAATAGATAGTTGGCGAGGATTTCGGACTGGTAAAGTTATCAACTTTATGGAGGTTATTCGTTTGGACGAGCCAGAAACATATACGAAACTTCTAGAAGCAGATGCACGAGAAAATGGAGAAACAGAGTATGATATATATAATGAATGGTATTTTAGACGGTGTTTCGATAAAGATGGCAATTGGAGAAATCCGGTAGCCGGACAAGGTGCAGTATTGGATACTCTTGACCAGTTGTATTCGGATGATCAGCATGACACAAGATTTAATTATTATAGTGACAATAGCGAAACAAATATGTGGGGATTAAACTCTAAGTTTACGGTTCTATTACCGGTAGACATGTTAAATGATCTGGCAACGTTAGATAATATTCAGAAAATGCCAGAAGAAAAGTATTCCGATATTCATAATAATGTAGAAAAAATAGATGAAGCAGTTAAAAAAATGAAAGAGGCAGAAAAGAACTATGAAGGAAACCTGGAGGAACTTCAGTTTGGTGTAAAATTGTGGAATAATGGAGATGTAACTTACCATGCAAATTATAAAGGATGTAAGGGTGGAAAAATTGGTATTATGGCAAATAGTGCCGAAGAGTTATTACAAAAGTTGATGTCTGAATAATGGGGCAAAAAAAGAAACTTCCCAACTGAAGAGGTATGGGAAGTTTCTTTTTTAAAGTATATATGGTTGATTTTTCTATTACTAGTGTTTCATCTTTTGTAAGCGAGACACACAAAAGTTCAGATTTTATCAATCTGCTCATAAATCAAAGGAAACCAGAAACTTTCTTGCTTTCTTCAGTAAAATGACAAAGCAAATGCTCAAGGAATCCGTGTGGATTTCAAACAGAAACTCGAGGATCGCATCTATCTGGTTATTTAATCTTTAAACAGATCAACAGGTGTCTTTTTATACAATTTTCTTATCGGTACAAGACTTGCAATACCACTGCACAAAAGCGTTATAAGAAATGCACTTATGATATTAAAAGGTGTAATGCATACCAAAGGCGTTTTCATTCCAAATGCTGGCACGTAGGTTTGATTAAATAGCATTATTAAAAGAAAATATACGATTTCCTGTAAAATAAATGTTCCCAAACCAATAAGCAAGGCCTCGATGGAAAAGATCCGAATAATATCTTTTTGATTTGTTCCAATAGCTTTTAGTATACCGAGTTTTTTCTTTCCATCTACAATACTGAAAGAGATAAAAGAGATACTGGCAAAAACTGCGCAAATTGTACCAACAAAAATAACTGCCCGAATCAGTGGGAGATAATCCTGACGCATGGAATATAAGGAGTCTATATTTTGTGCGTCTGTAGTATCTACATGAATTCCACGATCATATAATTGCTGATAAGAATCTGCATTTGAAAATACCGGAATAAAATAGCGGTCTGCAATTTGATCTACATACCCTTTCTTTATATCTTGGAACATTTGTTTATTAACCCAGACAGAGATGTCATTGTCAGAATATGGCTCAACGATTCCTACGATTTTCGCAGATTGCAAATAATCATATAAATTTAACTGATTTTCATATGCACCATGGTATTTGGAGGCATTCAGATCGATAAATTCAATCGCATCCGTGCTGATTTTGCCGTTTTTACTGACAAGGTCATTTTCTGATGCATAGGAGGCTGAGATAACAATTTCATTATCCTTTTGGGGAAGTCGACCGGCTACGATCTCATCGGATGTTATGGTATCAGCATTTGCATAAAGCAGATTGCTTTCAAGATACGATTCATCCACGGTATCACTAAAGTCAGAAGCGTCAATTTCCAAAAAATCAGATTCGTTCAGAATACGATTTTTAAAGCCTTTTCCAACTTTGCACATCATATAAGTGTAGTCAATATCCTGGTTACTGCAGGTTTTCCAGTGACTTTCGTAATCAGTATTTAAAATTTCTTTAACTTTAAATTTTAGACCATAAATACAAATTGAATTTTGTTTCATATTCGTTTGACTGATATGAAATTGTTTGGCACAATAATCCGTAATAATAATCTCGTTATCTTTCAGATTGGAATCAGCGTCGATCAGCAGATTCATAGTGCCTTCATTTCCCAGCTCGTTATAGCCTTTGACATTATATAAGATTTCGGAATATTTCATATTCTGAATAAAATCTTTGATGTTGTCTGTTGTGCCGACAGAGACAGTAACATCATCAAACCAGTCACTTGTATACTCTTTTGGTTCGTATATGCTTATGTAGTTATCTTTGGATGCTTGCGTGGCCTTGTATACTGGCAGACCGGGTTTCATAAAAGCAGCGGTCATAAATAGCTGAACAACAAGAAACATTACTGTCATCAGAACTGTGGTGATACATAAGCGTATTTTCTTTTGCCGTAGGAAGCCAAAGGCTAATTTAATCAGTTTTGCAGTTTTAATATTGCTTGTCTTTTTATCGGACGCAATGGTTGCAGAAACCGGCAGGGAATCCTGCATTTGCGGAGTGACCACTTCTTTTTGAATAGAGATGGTATAATCTTTGTTGTCGGAACCTTTTGCTATAAAGTCGCGTATTTTATCCATGAGCCGCTGATAAGAAAGGTGAGTGAAATCGATAGAAGATGATTTATCTCCTTTCATCTGCACCGAAAAATTATCAGTAGAATTTTGGCGAGAGATATCTTCGACAATATGTCCGTCGCTCAGCCGAATGATTCGGTCACCCCACGATTCAGCCGCTTTTTCATCGTGTGACACAACAATCACAAGATGGTCTTTGGAAATATCTTTTAACAAAGCATAAATTTTTTGTGAGTTATCGGAATCCAAATTGCCAGTTGGTTCGTCTGCAAGAATAATTGCAGGGTTTTTCACAAGTGCACGGGCAATTGCAACGCGTTGCACCTGTCCGCCACTAAGCTCATCGATTTTTCGTTTTTGCAGGTCTTTTAAGCCAACATAGTCAAGAATACGCAGGACTTCTTCCCGCACAAGGGCTTCGTTTTTGTCCGGCCAGGTCTGTTGTTCTAAGGCCAGCTCAATATTTTCATATACATTCCATTCAGAAATAAGATTAAATCGTTGAAAAACGGTTCCGATTACTATATTCCTATAATATTCATAGGAAGAGGATGAAATCATTTTGTCATCAATGGAAATGGTCCCTTCATCTGGAACATCCAATAATCCTAACATATTAAGGAGTGTTGTTTTGCCACTGCCACTTGGTCCAAGAATAAATAAAAGACCAGGAGAATCAATGGTAAGATTTACATGATCTAATGCAACGGTTGAACAATCACCATTATCGTATTTTTTATATATATTATCCAATTTTATCATAATTATAAACTTCCATCTTATTATTTAGAACTGCTGGAATCTTTAAGATCATATACCTGTTCATGGCATAACAACATTGGGAGGTTATTTTCATCATCCTCTTCGTTGAACATGCCGAGTGTATTAATGATCTTTCCATCGTGATGGATCATACCCATGGACAGCATATTATCATTCATGCCGGAACGTCCCGAAAAGTATCCTTGTTTTTCCATCACATCCCAGTCACTATTGCCAAGATACATACAATTTATGTGCGTATTGTTTTGAACGGTATCAACAATGTTTTTCCATTGATCTTCATCAATCGGAGTATCATCATTTAAATCATTAATAACAAGCATCGCCCATTCCTTTTTGGCAGTTGTGATGTCGCCGACTTCATCAGCTGTAATATTTTGGACTTTAATTGTATCATTAAGAGCAATCGTATCTCCGATAAAGTAAAACGTTGTTGGATAGGTTTCCGTTAATAGTTTTACATCATTATCCTCACTGGATAAGCTGTCATCTACATAGAAAAAGGCATAATAAATGCGTGGAGCTAAGAAGAGTACTGCAATCAATATAATTGCAATAATAAGAGCTTTAATTATAACGTTACTTGTTTTTTTCATAAATAAATCCTTTCTTCAAAGGGGGATGCCCCTGAAATAATATTTTTTGGTCAAGTGCGCGAAGTTTGAAGATCGTACGCTTGTTCATGAAGTAAAAGAGCAGGGAGATCGTCCGGGTCATCATCAGCTTTAAGCATACCTAAAGTATTGATGACGGAAGTTTTCTGGTGAATAAGTCCCATAGAGAGATCCGTGTCATCGAGATCCTCTTTTCCGGAAAAATAGCCTTGTTTTTCCATTACGTCCCAATCGCTATTGCCAAGATACATACAATTGATATGGCTGTTGTTTTGCACCGTATCAACAATGTTTTTCCACTGTTCTTCACGGATTGGAAGGTCATCATTCAGATCATTAATAACAAGCATCGCCCATTCCTTTTTGGAAGTTGTAATATTGCTGACTTCATCTACAGTTATATTTTTGGTAGTGATTGATTTATCAAGAGGAATGGTATCTCCGATAAAATAAAAAGTCGTTGGATAAGTCTGGCTTAAAAGTAAGATATCAGTTTCTTCCGTTGTTAAATCAGTATCATTAGAATTAAAAAATTTGTAATAGGTTCTTATGCATAAGAAAATTACTACAATTGCAATTACAACAAACAGTATGCCTTTGAGTATGTGTTTTATTGTTTTGTTCATAAATCTTCACCTCTATTTTGCTTTTTTTGAATATTTTAAAGTACGTGTGGTTGAGCTACCGCTTGAGTAGTAATGGTAAGGGGCTAATGTTTCGCCACCAGATTTACCTTCATTTAAGCCAAACTTTGCAGTATTCAGAGTTTATATTAACATTACCAGAAACAGAGGCACTATCTGAGCCACCTGATATTTACTAGAATTCCATCATAATAAACTCCTTTGAACATATTTATACATTATTTACTTGCTCGATTATTGAAAAATGAAAAGCACATCCTTGCGAAAAATTAGCAAGAAAAAAATGTTTTAAACAAAAAAAGTTGCAATGAAATTGATTCATTGCAACCGAACTATCTTAGTAACATAAATTGTACCGTAGACTTCTAGCTTTGCGCCATTACATTTCTGCAACTTTGCCTTTGAAATTTAATAACGAAACAAATAGTAACAGATGTCGAATTTTGTGTCAACAGATTTTTCAAAAGAAAATTTACGAAATAAGCACGGCTTTATTCATTCAAAGTTTTTTCTTTTTCTTTATAAAAGGAGCATTTTGCTCCTTTTTTTAAATGTTCCAAGACAGGAGAGTACAACATGAATCCCATAATCGATCCGTTAAGAATAGAGGAACAATGGAAAAAGCGAAAGCCAGAATCCGCCGAAAGGCAAAGGCCTTAATGCGGTGGCAGAGAAAGAAAGGTTTGACAGCGGACAAAGCCGCAAAAGGAAACTACCGTATTTCCTATGAAACCCTCAAAGACTGGGGGTATTGCAGTATGGTCAATGCCTATTATAAAAAGGATATGTACTAATAGCGAGTATCTACATAGAATTCAGATCGTTTCAGTTCACGTTTGGTAATGACACGATTCCAGTGAACGGACGAATTGTAGTTTCCTTCCACGACAGTAATCGCGTTGTCCGTTTTCTTTAGTACAATTACGGAATGATAATTTCCAATGCGGACATGATCTCCGACTTTAATTTTGTCAAAGTTCTTATGGGTCTTTATAGGCGCATATTTTCCGAAGACTTTGTCACTGAATTCTCCGGCGAGAGCAACACAGCCATAGCCATAGAGGTTTGCCGCTTCCCAGTAATAGCAGTTGTTTTCATTGGTCCAGGACATTCCTTCCGGATACTTGGATTTCAGGGAAAGAAGCTTTTTCTTTGCCTGTTTCTGGGAGATTTTCTTGCTGACAAAGACCTCACAGGAAAGGCTGCCGCATAAATATTCACCAGTAACCGTAATGATTGCCTTGCCGGGTTTGACGGCAGTAATCCTACCATTTTTATCCACTGTGACTACCGATTTTTTGGAACTTTTCCACGTCATCTTGCCAATCGGAACGTTGCACTTGATTTTTTTGCTTTTTCCAGCTCGCAAAAATACACGGGATTCACTGAGAGATGCGAGAACAGTATCGTTATAACCAGAAGTCTCAGGAGCTGCATAGACAGTATGGATATTTGTAGTTGGGATGAGCATTGCCACAATCAAAAGGAAAGCGACAAGCTGCTTTGTCCGGAAAAACTTTTTCATAATAATATTTGTTGCCTTTCTGTAATAGTAAATTGCTACTTTTATCATAAAGTATAAGTGTTTGTCCGGCAATATTCAATGCAAATAATCTTCTTTTTTAAGAAGAAATTTCCTATAGATTGAGCTTAAAAAAGAGTCGGAAAAAGAGTATAATTGTCCAAAAAGAGTAACTATTCAGAACCTCGAATAGAGTTACCAAAACGAAAAGAAAATAATTATAAAAAAATAGAATGGAGACGAAGAAATGTCAAAAAATTATATCGCAGAAGGCGCAGTCGTAAAAGGAAATGTGCAGATGGGAGAAGACGTCAGCATCTGGTACAATGCCACCGTTCGCGGAGATTCCGCCGAAATTAAAATCGGGGACCGGACCAACGTACAGGATAATGCCGTCATACATGTAGATACACATTATCCGACAACCATCGGAAACGGAGTGACGATTGGGCATGGAGCCATCGTCCATGGATGTACCGTGGGCGACAATACTTTGATCGGAATGGGAGCCATTGTATTAAACGGAGCCAGCATTGGGGAGAACTGTATCATCGGCGCCGGGGCTCTCGTAACCCAAAATACAAATATTCCTGCCGGAAGCCTTGCTTTTGGCAATCCTGCCAAAGTCATCCGCTCACTCACGCGCGAAGAAATCGAAAGTAATCAGCAAAACGCCCGGCACTACATCGCCGCCGCCGAAACCCAGCTTAAATAAAACGCGAGCAAACCCCTTTCATGAGAAACCGCCTTTTTCTGTTATCAAAGTGGAAAAAAAGGCCGAAATATTATATAATGTAGATAATTATATTCACAAGGTAGAAATACAATGAACACAACAAAAAACTATCAACTTCGACAAGCGGCAGGCGAATATTGGTTAATTCGAATGGACCAGCAACGATTTGTCTATGAGAAGCCGATTATGTTGAATGAAGTGGGAGCCATGATCTGGCAACAGTATATGCAGGGCCAGACAGAAAAAGAGATTGCGGCATTGTTGCAGCAGACATATGGAATTGATGACCAAGAGGCTTATCAGGATGTACAGCAATTTATAAGGCAGCTGAGGGAACAGGGGATTATATGAATATATTGCTTGTCGGTGGCAAAAGCCATTTCTTACAACTTTTAATTGAAAAATTAAATAAAGAAGGACATCGTATTTTTATTTTGACGGACGAACCGAAAAGTGGTCGTCCTACCCGCAAAGTTTTTGAAACCTATCATTTCTCGTATGAGGAGTCTTGTATCCGGGAAGTCATAGAAAGCATTCAGCCGGATGAAACCATTTTCCTGGGAGCGTTTGATACGAATTACAAATGGGCGGAATTAAAAAGTCATGCCGGCGCATTTTCTGCCGGTCTGATGAACGTGCTTTCGGCTTTTGTCGGCTGCTCAACGGGACGTTTTATTTATTTGTCATCGGAGGAAGTTTTTCAGCAGGAATTTACTGATGCGATTTCGGAAGATGAGACACCGGCAGCCGTGACGGCAAAAGGACAGGCGCTGGCAGTGGGCGAGGGCATTTGCAAATATTATCGGGACATGGGCAAAGATGTTGTTACTCTGCGTCTGGATCATATGTATGGAATGCCGGAATCCGCACTGGAAGCAAAAAATATGATTGGTCGTATGTGTGTGGAAGCATTGGAAACAAGAGAGATTCTTGTTGGAAAATGGCAGAGAGCCGCACTTTTGCATGAATCGGATGCGGTGGAGTTCATTTACCGCGTGGTGGCAGCGAAAGAACCAAAGTATGGCCTGTATCACATCTCTTCCGGAGAACCAATCAGTCAGCAGACGATGGCAGAGGCGTTGGTCAAAGGATTTGATGGTGAGATCGCAATCATGGAGAATCCGAAGGAACCACGATGGGAGCCGGTTTTATCAAATACAAGATATGCTGAGGAATTTGGAATCCGTATTTTCCATACACCGGAAAAGGAGCTTCCGCCGATTGCAAAGCATATAAATCGTAATGCAACAGAATTTGCAAGAATCGAAGTAAGACCCAAGGGAATAATTGGAAAAATCCATAGATGGATCAAAGAGTTTCTGCCGGCAGTATTTCCGTTCCTTGAGAACATGGTCTGCTTTATTCCATTTTTTATGCTCAATAACCGTGCGGTTGGAAGAGAGTATTTTCAGAATATTGATTTTTATCTGCTCTATGTGCTTTTATTTGCAATCGTATATGGGCAGCAGCAGGCAACGTTTTCTTCACTTTTGGCAGTGGCAGGATATACGTTCCGGCAGATGTATCATCGAAGCGGATTTGATGTTATACTCGATTACAATACATATATATGGATCGCGCAGCTTCTGATTCTGGGACTGGCGGTTGGTTACATGAGAGACCGATTGCGTGTGCTGGAGGATGAAGGCAAAAATGAAGTCAAATTTCTTTCCAAACAGATTGACGATATTGCAGACATTAACGTCAGCAATGTGCGAATCAAGGAAATGCTGTCGACACAGATCGTTAACCAGAATGACAGCTTCGGTAAGCTGTATGAAGTTACTTCGAGCCTTGATAAATACGAGCCGGGCGAAGTCCTTTTCTATGCGGCAGAGGTGCTGGCGCAGTTGATGGGAAGCAAGGATGTGGCAATATATTCAGTAGCCAACCGTTCCTATGCCCGTCTGTTTTCAGCAACCTCGCAGAAAGCACGCAGTCTTGGAAATTCTATTAACTATGTGGAAATGGAAGAAATGTACGAGCAGCTGCAGGAACGCAAAGTATACATTAATAAAAACATGGACGAGCGTTATCCATTGATGGCAGATGCCATCTATTCTGAGGAAAATATGCAGCTGATCCTTATGGTCTGGGGTATTCCATGGGAGCGCATGACATTGGGACAGGCAAACATGCTTACCGTTATCGGTTATCTGATACAGAATGCGGTGCTTCGTGCAAACCGTTACATGTCTGCTCTGGAAGAACAGCGTTATATCGAGGGTACCAACATCCTTGGTCAGGAAGCATTCTGTTCTTTGGTCAAAGCCTATATGAATGCAAGAAACAAAGAATTGACAGAGTGTGCTTTGATTTTGATTGATACAGGAGAAGTGCCAAAAGAAGAGGCTGGACATACCTTGAGCAAGATGATTCGTCAAAGCGATTTTCTTGGAGAACTTGAGGATGGCAATCTCTATGCACTTCTTGCAAATACCAACGAGAAATCAGCAGAAATGGTTGAGACCCGTTTCCAGGAGGCTGGATTCGAATGTTCCATACAGGAGGATGATGTGGTATGAGCATAAGCGAACAAGCTTTTATTGTAGTACTGATCCTCAATACTCTGGTCGCTGTGATCTATGGCATCTGGAACTTTATTCAATGCAGGATTCGGGAAAAAAGTGTCAAGGAATATATGATTCGTATGGTGATCATGTTGATGTGTCCGGTGGTCGGCCCGATGTTTTTTGCGGTGATAAAACTTATTGGAGTATTGTTTTTCCGACAGAATGTGGATTTGGCAGATGTCATCTTTTCGAAGGAACGTGTCACGACATATCTTCATGCGGATGAAGAGCAGGAAAGTAATGTTGTCCCTATTGAAGAGGCATTGGTTATATGCGATAAGGGAAATCTGCGAAATCTTATGATGAATGTGGTGCGGGGAGATGTAGAAGAATCTCTGGCATCCATTGCGTTGGCATTGAACAGCGATGATTCAGAGACTTCCCATTATGCAGCAACCGTTCTTCGTGATGTATTGAATGATTTCCGTGCCCACACACAGGAATTGTTTATTGTCATGAACCGGAATGAGAAAGATTCCTGTGAATATGCGTGTCTGTTGATTGAATATATGAATGGCGTCCTCAAACAGGAAGTTTTTCAGGAAGCAGAGCAGCGTTCCTTTGTGGATATGATGGAGAAAGCCTGTGATTATCTGTATGAGAGAGATTGGAGGAGACTCACCCCGCAGTATATTGGATGGCTTTGCAATCTGTTCTTGAAAATCCAATCTTATGATAAAATGAAATTGTGGAGTGACAGAGGCCGTGATATGTATCCGGATGAATTGATCATCTATGTATGTTATTTGAAATATTATTTTACGGTCGGAAAGAAAAAGCAGTTTTTTGAAGAATTAGACCGATTGAAACAATCGGATATAGTCATTGACAAAGAGACACTGGAACTGATTCGTACATTCAGTTAATTCTTTGTCGGAAAGGAGTGCTATGGTATCGCGCCGTAATTATCTTACCGTCGCCATTATGATGCTGATTCTGTTTTTTATGTTTCAGTTTACCGGTGTAATGAAAAATCAGTTAAATGAATACGGAGTAAACGAGTACGACCAGAGCACGTATACGCATTTGAACGCGGAAAACATATTTTCCGACACAGTTTCAGGAAGTAGTGCATCAGCGGATGTCTTTTATGTCGGTGCGGTTGGTGGAGATGTCGCAAAAGTAGTATCCTCCTGGTGTGAGTATTCAAAGAGAACACTGCAGACATACCAGACATTGTCTGCCTGTGAGACAGTCCCGGAAAATCAGTTGACCATTCTTGATGGACTTACAACAGTCAGAACAGATGCAGACATCCTCATTTTGCAGGAATGGATTGACAAAGGTGTCAATATTATTTTTGCCCGGATGCCGGATGTTTCTGTAATCCAAAAAAGTGCTCAATTAGAGCAGATGCTTGGAATCAACCGCATTGCGAGTACAAATGTCACCTTAAATGGTATGCATTTGTTTTCCGGATTCTTTCTTGGTGGAGAGCGGATTTATGAGGCGCAGAACAAGGAAGACGAAAAGAGGCAGGACTTAGATCATAACATTCCGTGGTATGTGACCGGGGCAGGAACGAAAACGTATCTGGTGGGTACGCTTACTGACGAAGCCTTTGATCAGACAGTGCCTCGAAGTTTGTTAGAAGAGTTTTCGAATATGGAGAAGACTTCTGTAAAAAATAATCTTTTGCCTGCTGTTATATGGCGGTATGGAACGACCAATTCCAAGGTGTTCTGTGTGAATGATGATTTCCTTACGGATGTGTCAGGCATTGGTATTTTGTCAGCAATGACAGCACAGATCAGCGATTATGAAATTTATCCTGTAGTCAATGCACAGAATCTGGTAGCGGCAGATATGTCTGCGTTCAGTTCGGAAAATGAAGAAAAAATGCAGGAACTGTATGCGCAGTCTGCATCAGCTGTATACCGTGAGATTATATGGCCGTCTCTTGTGGCACTGCAGGAGACAACAGGTGCAAAGCTTACCTGTATGGTTTCTCCACAGTTTACGTATGATGATGAGCAGGAGCCGGATAGCTCAGAAGTAGCATATTATTTGAAGCAGTTAAAAGAGCAGGATGGGGAACTGGGCTGGAGTGCTACGAACCGTTCGAATCTGTCTGTTTCAGAAAAACTTACGCTTGACAAACCATTCTGGAAAGACTATGGAGCTGATTATAAGATTACATCGGCCTACCTGAGGGATGGCAGCCAGAAAGCTGACGCAGTACAGGCCTTGAAAAATGAAGATGTCCGCACAGTTGTGGTGTCGGATGATGATAGTACGAGTCCGATTATTTCCTATGCGGGTGAAAATATTACGCAGCAGAAAGTTACGAGTGCAGGAATCACACATACATTTTCGGACGATTTGAAACTTCGAAGTATGGAGACTACGCTCGGTTATTCCAATATTACGTTGGACTTACTTTCGGTTACATATCCGGAGACAGAGCAGGATTCCTGGGAAAAAATGCTAAGAAAACTTTCTCCGAATCTGACAACGTTCTGGAAGCCTTTTGAGGCTTTTACACATACAACACTATCGGAAAGTGACCAGAGAATCCGCCGTTTTCTTGCAATTGATTACGAGCAGGAGCGCCAGAATAACAACATTACGGTTAAGGTGGACAACTTTGATCAGCAGGCATGGTTTGTACTGCGTTTGAATGGTGAGACTGTCAAATCGGTAAAAGGCGGGAAATCTACCAGAATCGAAGACGGTGCATATCTGATTTGTGCAGAAAAAGATACAATTACGATCAAAGTTGGCAGAAAGAGCGGTATGTATTACGGCAGCGGACAGAAAAGTGGTGAACAGGAATGAGAATTTGTATTGTAGCAGAAGGCTGTTATCCATATGTGGTTGGAGGTGTTTCTAGTTGGGTCAACAGTATGATAAAAACATTTCCGGATTATCAGTATACGGTTCTTTCCATTGTCGCAAACCGTTCTTTTCGTGGAAAGTTTGTGTATGATCTTCCGGAAAATGTAGTGGAAGTTCATGAATTATATTTGGAAGATTATGATTTCCGTAGAACAAAAAGCAATAAAATGCGGAAAATTAAGATGACAGATACGGAATTTGAAGCAATGAAAAGTCTTCTGATCAATCAGAAGGTAGATTGGGATACACTGTTCCGCTTTTTTGGCGAAAAAGATTTTTCGTTGAATGATCTGCTAATGGGACCACAATTTTTGCGGGCGGTAAAAGACTGCTATCGTATCCGTTATCCGGAAGTTATTTTTTCAGATTTCTTATGGACCATGCGTTCCATGTATCTGCCACTTTTTCTGGCGTTGAAAATAAAACTGCCGAAAGCGGATTTATATCACTGTGTCGCGACAGGATATGCCGGGGTGCTTGGAGCGATGGCAAAGCAGAGATATGGTTGTGGTCTGCTGATCTCGGAACATGGTATTTATACGAGGGAAAGAGAAGAGGAACTTATCCGTGCAAAATGGGTAGAGGGAATCTACAAAAATATATGGATTGAGCAGTTTCGAAAGATGTCTCAGCTGGCATACGATCGTGCCGACAAAGTGACAAGTTTATACGAACATGCCAGAGAATTGCAGATTGAACTGGGATGTCCGGAGGAAAAAACGCAGGTGACACCAAATGGTGTAGATCCTTCTCGTTTTGAGAATCTCGTGGTTCTTCCGGAAATGCAGGATGATAAAATACATATTGGAGCAATCCTTCGAGTGACACCAATCAAAGATGTAAAGACAATGATTCGTGCATTTGCCTATGCAAAGAAAAAAGTTCCGTCTCTCAAGCTTTGGATTATGGGACCGACAGATGAGGATGAAGAGTATGCAAAGGAATGCTTTTCGATGGTGGATCTTATGGAAATTGAGGATGTGGTATTTACCGGAAGAATTAATGTTTCGGAGTATATGGGAGGACTGGATATGACAATACTGACAAGTATCAGTGAGGGACAGCCTCTGACCATTCTGGAAAGTTATGCAGCACATAAACCTGTAATCGCAACAGATGTGGGAAATTGCCGGGGACTCATATATGGGGAAGATGACGATTTTGGAGAAGCTGGTATTCTTACCCATATTATGAATGTAGAGGAAATCGCGGATGCAATGATTCAGCTTGCAACGCATCCGAATCGAAGAAAGCGCATGGGAGAAAATGGATATAAACGTCTGATGCGCAAATATAAAGTAGTGGATATGCAAAAGACATATGAGCAGATTTACTGGTCATTTGAAGATATTGAGTGGTAAGGAGCGAAGAAAACGATGGCTGGAATAGGAGTCAGACTAAAAAGAATATATGAAAAACAGACTCTCGTGGCGCATCTGGTAGGATTTGCATACAGTATTATGGTTACCATTGCACCGATGCTGGTGGTCATCGGTACGGTGATGCTGATGAGCATTGTTCTGGGATATGACCAGGTGGGATATGCCAGAAGAGGGCTTTTTGCAGGAACAATACTGTATATTTTCATCTTTTCTCTTTTGACGGCAGCGCCTTTTAATGCGGTGTTGTCCCGTTACATGTCAGATGTGATTTATGAGGAAAAATATGAAAATATATTGCCATGCTATAATATTGGTATGCTGTTGAATCTGATTTTAAGCTGTGCGCTTGGCATTCCGTTTTGTATCTGGGAACGAGTGGTAGGCGGTGTCAATCTGCTGTTCGTATTTACCGGATTTTGTGGATACATATCGCTTGTACTTGTATTTTATTCGATGCTTTATTTGTCAATTTGTAAAGATTATCAGAAGATTTCTTTTTTCTTTATAGACGGGATGATATTCGCATTTTTATTTTCGGTAATTTTGGTAAAACTTCTTCATAGAGAAGTGGTGTACAGTATGGTCCTTTCGCTGTCCTGCGGTTTTTTTGTAACAGCAGTATTAGAAGGTGCGACGATCAAAAGGTATTTCAAGAAGAACAGCAACCGATACAAAGAAGTTCTTGCGTATTTCAAAAAATACTGGCAGCTTGTGGCAATCAATTTCCTGTATACATTGGGATTATATATTCATAACTTTGTTTTCTGGAATACGGATATGAAAATGGTGGTAGCAAAGTCGTTTGTTTATGCACCATCGTATGACATGGCAACCTGTATTGCAATGTTTACCAATATTTCCGCTACGATCATTTTTATCTCCCGTGTGGAGATGCATTTTCATGAGAGGTATCGGGCATACTCGGAGGCAGTCATTGGTGGGCGTTGGGAAGATATCCGTAATGCAAAGGATCGCATGTTCCGGCAGATTTCGTCGGAACTGCTCAACCTGGTACGTATCCAGTTTATTATTTCGGTGGTGATCTACATTCTATGTGTGATTGTACTTCCTCGGTTTGGCTTTGCCGGACTGGTTATGCAGATTTATCCGTGCGTTGCAGCAGGATATTTTATCCTTTTTCTGCTATATTCAGAAATTATTTTTCTGTACTATTTTAATGATATGGCAGGGGCAATGCTTTCTTCGCTGGTCTTTTGTGCTGTGGTCTTTGCGGGAAGCATTTTGTCGAGTCATTTATCAACAATTTGGTACGGACTGGGCGTTGTGCTTGGAAGCTTCGCCGGATTTACCGTAGCATATTTTCGTATTCGCTGGCTGGAGAGACATTTGGATGAGCATATTTTTTGTCGCGGAATTCTGTTCCCTGTGAAGAGAGGAAAGATGCCGGATTCCTGCGTATATAAACGTGATGATAAGAAAAAACGCAGACGAAAGGAGAAAACAAAATGATGACAATAATAAGAATTTTGATGGTTGGAACCGGAATTTTGTTTTTGGTTCTTGCGTTCTGGGCATATACCAGACAGAAACTAAATGACAGTATGGCATTGATTTGGGCGTTTGTTTCCATTGCCCTGGTGATTACGGGAGCAGTACCTGCAGTGTCAAAACATTTGAGCGAGAGCCTCTTGATCTTCATGTTTATTATTTGTCTGCTTTTATTGTTTTTGCTGTTTAAAGTAAGCAAGGCGGTGTCAGTGTTGAGTATGAAAAATCAGGAGCTGGCCATGCAGGTATCGCTTTTGAATCAGGAAAATGAAAGAATTTTACACAAGCTGGGGATTTTGACGGATGAGAAAAAAGATTCTGTTCGTGATTAACACACTGAGTCGGGCGGGGGCCGAAATGGCACTGCTGGAATGGTTACGAAAATTGGATAAAGAAGATACTTACGAACTTTCACTGTTTGTTCTGATGGGGCAGGGAGAAATGATTGACCAGCTTCCGCCAGGAGTACATGTGGTAAATGAACGTTATATCAGAACCTCTGTATTAGAAGAGAATGGAAAAAAGCAGATGTATCGAACCATCCGTCATGCGGCAGCCGCGCATGGAAATGCGTTGCGGTTATCTGTATATATGATTCGTGCATTAGGTCATATGATCAAAACAAAACGGATACAGCCGGACAAACTCTTGTGGCGCATGATAGCGGATGGCGCAGAACGACAGAACGAAACCTATGATCTGGCAGTGGCATATCTCGAAGGCGGATCAGCTTACTATGTTGCAGATCATGTAAATGCAAAAAAGAAGGCGGCTTTTATACATATTGATTATACGCAGGCAGGATATACCAGACAGCTGGATCGTGATTGTTATACAAAATTTGATGCGGTATTTCCAATTGGAGAGAACGTCGAAAAGAAATTTCTTGAAGTATATCCGGAGTGCAAATCATATACTCATGTTTTCCATAATGTGATCAATCAGGATATGATTCGTCGAAAAGCGAAAAGTTATGGTGGTTTTTCCGATAATTATGATGGAATCCGGATTCTTACGGTAGGAAGGCTTACTCCACAGAAATCATATCCGACAGCGATTGCAACCATGGAAAAACTAAAAAAAGCAGGACTTAAAGCGAGATGGTATGTTTTAGGAGAAGGACCGGAGCGAAGCAATTTGGAAAAACAGATTGAACAAGCGGGGCTTACCGAAGATTTTCTTCTCTTGGGAGCTGTGGATAATCCGTATCCGTATTTTGCACAGACGGATTTATATGTGCATGCGACCATGTTTGAGGGGAAAAGTATTGCGATTCAGGAAGCACAGACATTAGGATGCGCAATCGTGGCATCAGACAGCAACGAAGAACAGATTACGGACGGAGTGGATGGATTTGTCCGGCCGTTGAAGCCGGAAGCACTTGCGAAAGCAATTCTACAGCTTGCAGGAAATGCAAAGATGCGGGAAACTTTTGGAAAAGCGGCGATGCAGCGCACAGTGACCTATGAAGAAGATAAAAAGTTATTGGATAATTTATTAAGATGATAAATGAGGGAAGGTTATGGATAAAAAAGGACATAAAGAATTACTCATTATTATGCCAGCCTACAACGAAGAAAAGAACATTGGAAAAGTACTCGAACAGCTGGAACGGGCGGGGGTATGTGAATATGCGGATGTTCTCGTAATGAATGATGCCTCTTCGGATGCTACGAACTGGCTGGTAAAGGCACGGGGATATACGTTAGTAACCCATGTTTTTAATCTGGGATATGGAAGCGCATTACAGCTTGGGTATAAATATGCAATCCGGCGCAAGTATCATTATGTCATTCAGATGGATGCAGATGGGCAGCATGATGTTTGCAATATTCCGGTGTTGTATAAAAAACTTAAGAAACAGGATGCAGATGGAAGATGTCCGGATATTGTGTTGGGGTCACGCTTTTTGAAAGAAAGTGAAGCTTATCCGACTTCTCATAAAAAGAAGATTGCTTATCGTCTGTTCCGGTGGATGATTCGTGTCATTGCAGGAAAAAAGATTTCTGATCCAACTACGGGATTACAGGGACTGAATCGTAAGGCGGTGCTGTATTATTCCAAATACAAACATTTTGATGATAAGTATCCGGATGCAAATATGATTGTTCAGATGCTGCTTCTGGGATTTAAAATTGAGGAAGTACCGGCGGTTATGCATCCGCGTAACAATGGAGTCAGTATGCATCACGGATTGAAACCGATTATGTACATGTTTCGTATGGTGTTTTCTATTTTGGCGGTTACATTTCGTATAAAGGTTTTAAAAGTAGATGCGGGAGCAGGGATGCAGGATGTTTTTGAAAAAGAGTGAATATAAATACAAGTTGCGACCGGCTTTGAATCGGGAGAACACACAACCGCAGCCATACTACAGTCCGGGGCGTGGCTGGTATCATATATATACATTCTGTCCGGGAAAGAAAGATGTGGAACAGTTAAAATGGCTTCCGTTGGAAGAACAGGAATCACTCGTTTTGTTACGGTTGGACATCGGGCAGTTTCGGGAAAAAGAAATTGACAGGGATACATTGCTTTTTACAGAAATGATATTGAAACGGTTTCAGAATGCGAAAAAAGATATCATACTTCGTATTTGTTATGATACCAATGGAAATGGACTGGCTTCTGAACCATCCACACTGATGCGTGTGATGGAACATATGAACCAGTTGGGACCGGTAGTTTCAACCTATGCAAAAAGCATTCTGGTGTCGCAGGGAATCTTTATCGGAAGCTGGGGGGAGATGCACTCCTCGAAGTTTATGCATCCGAAACAAATCCAGAAGCTTACAGAAACCTGGCGGCAGGCAACAAGCGGAATGATTCGTATTGCGTTGCGCAAACCGGCATTTACACGTATGATGTATGCACCGGAAGAAAAAACGGATGTTTATGGACTTTACAATGACGCAATGCTTGCGAATGATACCGACATGGGGACATTCGGAACTGCATCAAGAGAAGAAAGTGGCTGGACGGACGCGTGGTGCATGGAGGATGAACTGCATTATATGCACAAGCAGATGACGCAGGTACCATTAGGTGGAGAGGTTCTGTCTCCACAAGTGGAGAGAAATATTTCTTCGGAAGTGATATCTTATCTGAGAAAAATGCAGGTTTCTTATCTGAACAGTATTTATGATCCGCGATTTCTGGATATGTGGAAAGAAATTAAGGTGGAAGATGGAGAAAGCCTGTATGATTATGTGGGAAACCATCTGGGATACCGTCTGGAAGTAAAGCGGATGGTCTGGAAGAAAAGACAACTCATGTTTGTTGTAGTAAATACGGGGTTTGCGCCATTGTACGATCGATGCAAAGCAAGAATCATTGCAAAAGGAACCGATGGGGATGTCGCGTATATGGATATTGGAATGGATTTTGGAAATATGTTGCCGGACGAACAGCGGGATGTTGTGATGGACTTTTCATGTCTGGTAAAGGATTCGGCATATGAGTTGTATTTAGAGACCAGACGAAGAAAAGACAATGCAAGAATCTGCTTTGTTGGACAGCAAAAGGACAGAGAGTTATATCTTGGCAGATTGGACGCTGTATAAATGGAAGTTATAGGAAATGGAAAGACAGATGAAACAAAGTAATGAACCGATTGATTTCGTGATTGCATGGGTAAATGGCAACGATCAAAAGTGGAAAAGAGAAAAAGAATGGTATGCACGGAGAGATGCAAAGCAGAGTTTATGCGATAACCGGGAAGAACGATATCGTGATTGGGATAATTTACAGTACTGGTTTCGCGGTGTAGAGAAGAATGCACCATGGGTTCATAAAATTTATTTTGTGACCTGCGGACATTTGCCAAAGTGGCTGGATACGAGTAATCCGAAGCTTGTTATTGTCAATCACAATGAGTATATTCCCGAGCAGTATCTTCCGACTTTTAACTCGCATACCATCGAACTGAATTTTCATAGAATCCCGGGACTGTCTGAACATTTTGTGTATTTCAATGATGATATGTTTTTGCTGAAGCAAGTGTTGCCGCAGGATTTCTTTGTAAATGGAAAGCCGAAAGATATGCTTGCGTTGCAACCAGATGTGGCAAATACAGAGAACGACGTGATGCCGTATATCTATCTGAATGATGCGATGATGCTTGCAAAGTATTTTCATAAGAGGGAAAATATAAGGAAACAGCCGTTGAAATACTTTCATGTGGGATATCCATTTTTATATTTCTGCTATAATTTTCTGGAACTTGCATTTCCATTGTTTACCGGATTTTATACTGTACATGGCCCATCTCCGTTGTGCAAAAGCACTTACGAAACAGTATGGGAGAAAGAACCGGAACTGTTGGAAGAGACCTGCAAGCACAAGTTCCGGAGCCGGGAGGATGTAAACCAGTATATTTTGCGGGAATGGCAGAAGCTTACAGGCAATTTTGTCCCAACAAATATTGAAAAGTATTGCAGATATTTCAATGTTGATAATCAGAATATTCGATTGACAAAATGTATACAAAAGAAGAAATGCAAAGCAGTATGCATCAATGACAGCAATCAAAAGATTGATTTTGACAGAGCCAGAGAACAGCTACAGAAGGCATTTGAAAACATATTCCCGGAAAAATCATCATTTGAAAAATAAAAAGATGGAAAGGAGTGTATCATCGTGGGGGAAAAAAGCAGAACAGAATATTCCGCAATAAATACTACGGTTGCACTTATTTCCAGAATCATTGCAATTCTCATGGGGTTTGTTACACGTGTGGTATTCACACATGTTCTTAACGAAAATTATGTGGGAATTAACGGGTTATTCACTGACATTTTAAATGTATTGTCATTAACCGAACTAGGAGTAGGGACTGCAATTACCTATGCATTGTATCGGCCAATTGCACAAAAAGATATAAAGAAGCAGCAGCAGCTGATGCGGATGTATCAGAATTTTTATAGAGCAACTGCACTGTGTGTTACGGTAGTTGGACTTGCTTTGATTCCGTTTATGGACGTTCTGATGAAGAATCGTCCGGATGTGGACCATTTAATACTGATCTATCTTCTTTATCTTGCAAATTCGGTATTGTCTTATTTATTGGTATATAAAAGAACATTGATTGATGCGCATCAAATGAACTATATTGTATTGGTTTACCAGACAATTTTTTTGCTGATACAGGATGTGTGCCAGATCATTGTTCTTTTGGTTACCCGTAACTTCATACTCTTTTTAAGTATCTATATTATCTGCACAGTTTTATCGAATATTGCAATTTCATGGAAAGCGGATAAACTGTTCCCATATCTGAAGGAACCTTGCCATGAAAAAATGGGTAGGGAAGAAAAAAAGAGCATTTATCGCAATATCCGGGCAATGATGATGCACAAGATTGGCAATGTGATTGTGAACAACACAGACAATTTGTTGATATCTTCCTTTGTCGGAGTTGTAAGCGTGGGTATCTATTCGAATTATTATTTGGTTATAGGTTCTGTGCGCCAGGTGTTGGATCAAATTTTTCAGGGCATTACGGCAAGTGTTGGAAATCTGGGAGCAACGGAAGATTCGGATGCTATAAAAAATGTATTTGATATTGCGTTTTTTATCGGTCAGTGGTTATATGGATTTACAGCAATCTGTTTGTTTGAACTTTTAAATCCATTTGTAGAAATTGCATTTGGGAAAAATTATTTGTTTACAAAAGAAATTGTTTTGATTCTTTGCATTAATTTTTTTATTAACGGGACGCGAAAGGCAGCATTGACTTTTAGGGATTCCATGGGATTATTCTGGTTTGACCGTTATAAAGCAATTGTGGAGGCAGTTTTAAATCTGGTTATTTCTCTTGTTCTTGTATCGAAATTTGGCACGTTCGGCGTTTTCGCCGGCACTTTTTTAAGTACGATGCTGACATCTGTGTGGGTAGAACCTTATGTTTTATACCGACATCGACTGAATCGTTCGCCATTAGGTTTTTATCTGCAGTATTTTATTTATGCGTTGGGAATTGGTCTGGTATGGCTGATAACAGATGGAATCTGTAGAATAGTGCCGGGAAATGTTATTGTGCAGTTTGTTGCAAGATTGGGGATTTGTATTTTTATTCCAAATGTATTACTTTTACTGCTTTACTTTCGCAAAAAGGAATTTCAAAAAGTAATTGGGATTGCACAGAGAATCATAAAAAATAGGAGACAGGTTCATGGAACAACTGTTGAATAGCGAAGAAACAGAATTATGTAAAATATTATCTCTTGCGCTTCATGGTAAAAAAAGTTTTGATACTGATAGAAAAATTGACTGGAATGCATTGATTCAAATGGCGGAAAAGCATAAGGTATTGCCTTTTTTATTTGATATTTTACAGGGGGCAGATCTTCCACAGGAACAACAAAAGATTCTGCAGAAAAAAGGACAGCAGACCGTACAGCAAAGTTACCGGTTACTTTTCCTAAGTAAATCTATTATTGAGGAACTGAAGGAATACGGAATTGATGCAATTCTTTTAAAAGGAAGCGGCGTAGCTGCTTTATATCCGGTTCCGGAATATCGGAAATCGGGTGATATTGATATTCTTATGAAAAATAAGGAAGAGGCGGAGCGTGCCTGTAAAATTCTTGAAAAGAGAGGATTTTGTAAAAAAGAGTATCAGGCAGCGCATCATCATATTGCGTGTAGTGGTGTTGATGGAATTGAAATGGAGCTTCATGTCACATTGGCGGAACCATTTGACAGCGAGAAGACAAATACCTATTTAAAACAGTGCCAGGCGTCTTTTTTTGAACATCGGAAATCGCAGGATGTCATGGGAGTTACATTTGAACTGGCGGCAGATGCATATCAGGCATTTTATTTACTGCTTCATATGTTACAGCATTTTTTACGTGCCGGATTCGGATTAAAATTATTATGTGACTGGGTGGTTTTCTGGGAAAAGCCGGTGCGTAAAGAGGAAAAAGATACCTTTATACAGCTTCTGGAAGGAAGTGGGCTGATTGGATTTGCTTCCATAATTACCGCTGTGTGTGTGAAATATTTACAACTCGACAGAGAAAAGGTTGCATTTCTTTTAGACAGGGAATCTTTTGATAAAAAAACAGTGTCTTCTTTTATGAAAGAAATATTTGAAGCTGAAGAGTTTGGACATTCCGATACAGACCGTATGGTTGTGCTTCGAGGAACGAAACTGACAGATTATATAAGGGAGTTTCATCATCAGATGAAACTGACATATCCGAAAGCCGGTCGGTGTGTAATTTTGTATCCGGTATTATGGATTATGACATTATGTGGTTTTTTATACCGTAATCGAAAAGTCCGTGGAACATCCGGTCGGGCGATTATGAAGAAAGCGCATAAGCGCAGTAAATTGATGGAACAGATTCACCTGTTTCGATAATGTGCTGGGAGAGGTCCAGAATATTTCATAGTAAAGAAATCCACAAGGAAAGGAGAAAAACCAAATGAATACAGCATATTGGGCTGGAGAGTTTGCGAAAGTATTATTGGCATATGTTGTTTTGATGTATGTATGGCCATCGGTATTATTTCGCAAACATTTGAAAGAAAAAAGTCGTACATATCGTTTTGCTTTTTGCTCTACGGTTTCCATTATGCTCATCAGCACTTGTGTATTGGGATTAGGTGTATTTCATATATTGCATAAGTGGCTTGTTTGTTTTTTGTTCTATGGCAGTGTCTTAATCTCCTTGTTATGGGGGAAAAAGTGGAGTGATACCGGACTTGTCCATCTGCATCAATTATTAATTGGAACAAGGGGATGGAAATTATATACTTTACGTGCAATGCAAAAAGCGGGACATTGCATAAAAAAATTTTTTAAGATGGCATCCAAAAAGCTGAAAGGACACAAAATAGAATATTTTGTACTTTTGTGTATTCTGGTATTTGGCATGATATATTTTTCATACGGTGCTTTTATGGATCATTCGTATGGAGTTGGTGATATGTATACACATCATGCATGGATATATGGTCTGATAGAAGGAAAAGCATTCTCTGCAGGAATTTATCCGGAGGCAATGCATTGTTTTATTTATGCAATGCATGTGTTGTTCGGTATCCGGGTATACAGCTGTCTGCTTTTTTTGGCAGGAATTCATATAACAACATTTTTGCTGGCAATTTATTGCCTGTTCAAGGAGTTTATGAAGTCGCGTTATACAGTTTTATTGATACTTGCTGCTTTTCTGACCATTGATCTGGTGTGCGTTGACGAAGTGTTCAGTATGTCAAGATTACAGTGGACGTTACCGCAGGAGTTTGGTTTATATACGCAGTTTTTATGCGCGTTATTTTTGATAAGGTATCTGCGTGGTGAGCGTGAGCAGCGGAAAGAAAACGGAAAGCGCAAGTGGATTGTCTGGGATGGGGATCTGTTTTTGTTTATGATGGCATTGGCAACATCGTTTGCAATCCACTTTTATGTAACAATTATGGCATTTTTTCTGTGTGCGTCATTTGTTGTGTTCGGAATCCATCGATTATTTAAAAGGGGCAATTTACGTTCGCTGATTGCTGCGGCTGTCATTGGAGTTATTATTCCGGCGGTGCCGATGGGAGTGGCTTATGCTACGGGCACACCGTTTCAGGGATCGATTGACTGGGCATTAAATGTCATAAGCGGTGATGATACGGGAGAAGGAAGAACCCAGCAGGCGCAGGAATTGCTTAATCAGGAAGAGACAACTCAGCAAAGCAGTGAGATTTCAGATAATAATGAGATAAATGATGTACAATCTACGCAAGCGTCAACGGAAAACAGTAACGTACAACAACCAACAGCAGAACCTTCCATGATACAGAAAATAAAAGGGTATGGGGAGAGAGCCTGGGAAAAAATTGTTCACTATGCACAGGGAACCTATACATATGGATATGCGACACTGTATGGAGAAGAACGTGCGGCATGGATAATAAAATTTACGGCATTGGCATTGATTTTGGGAGGAATCAGTTGGATTGTTACACTGATTGTCCGACGAAAACTTCCATTTGAAAGTTATTTTGGAATTGTATTATCGTCTGTCGTATTTATGATTTTGTATGCAGCACCATTTTTGGGACTGCCGGAAATTATCGCAGGAGCAAGACTTTGTTCGACAGAACAGCTTTTGATATTAGCAATGATGGCTATACCTGTGGATGCATTGTTTTTCCTTATTGGGCAAACAATATTGCGCATTACATTGCCAATCTTAAGTTTGCTTTGTACAGCCGGAATTTATGTTGCAACCAATTATTTTGGGGTATATCACGGATATTTGTATTATGAGTTGACAAGATACAATTCTGTGGTAGATGTTACCAATAATATAACAACAAATTTTCCAAACAACAGTTATACGATTATTTCTACAACCGATGAACTGTATCAGGTTGCAGAATATGGACGACATGAAGAGATGTTGAATTTTCTGCGTAAATTAAACAGTGATGGTTATACACTGCAAACGCAGTATCTGTTTTTTTATGTGGAAAAGAAACCGATTCAGAATGCACAAAATCATTTCTTTACAGGACCGGAATGGCTTGCAGCTGAAAAATATCCACAATATTTTCAGGAGATTTACGTAAGTGAAGGTGATAATATCAAAAAAGCCGGAATCTCCAAGACGCTGGCGAATTCATCGATGATTATTTTTTCGAAGGAATCACAGTCATATTCGGATTTGACAAGCAGATCAATTCTGGAGTCAAAAATGTATTACTGGTGTCAGAATTTTTCAGAAAGTTATCCGAATGATGTGAGTGTGTATTACGAAGATGATAACTTTATCTGTTATATGGTTCATCAAAATCCATATAGATTATATTTCTTAAGAAATGAGGGAGCATATGAAAACTAGATATAAGATATGTGGCTGCGTGATCGCATTAGTTTTGCTGATGACAGGAAGTGCCGGTGGATATTTTCACTTTCACTGGAATGTTTCTGCAACAGCAGAAAAATTTACTGAGTCATCCATTGAATTGCAGAATCCCAACAGAGGTTTTTATTATATTTATGGATTTTGGATTAAGGACGAAAGTGTAGATTATACCACATTGGTAAAACAGAAATTTGCAAATGATACAGATACCACTTTGGCTCTGATCAAGATAAATTTGCAGGAATATCGAAACGGTAAAATTTCGGATGCGGGATTACAAAATATAAAGAAATTATTTGATGCTTTGCGACAGGAGAACAAGACCTATCTGGTGCGTTTCCTGTATGATTGGGATGGTAAAAATCAATTGTATGAGCCGGACAGCATTGATATTATCTTAAATCATATGAAGCAGGTAAAATCCGTGTTGCGGGAAAATGCAGATATTATTTTTTCATTACAGGGATTGTTTGTCGGCAATTGGGGCGAAATGAATGGGTCGAAGTATGTAGATCAGAAATCACTTCGGACACTTGCAAAACAATATCTGGATGTCAGCCACAAGACAACGTATCTTTCTGTGCGGATGCCTGCACAATGGCGGATAATTACGAAGACCGGAAGTGTGAAGAAATTAAAGAAAAGTTCTTCACAATATTATGGAAGATTGGGCTTGTTCAATGATGGAATGCTTGGAAATAAAGGCGATTATGGCACCTATGGCAGTAAAAGCGCATATGATGCAGGAATATACAGCGCATGGTGTCGGAGTGAAGAACTTCAATTTCAGGATGCTCTGTGCAGGACAGTTCCAAACGGAGGAGAGGTCATTGTGGATAATGAATACAATGATTTCGACAACGCACTTACAGATTTAAAGACGATGCATGTGACTTATCTGAATCGGGATTATGATGCGAATGTGTTGAACAAATGGGCAAATACGAAAGTGGCAACCGGAGACTGTTACGATGGTATGGATGGTCTGTCCTATATGGAACGCCATATGGGATATCGGCTGTTGATTAAAAAGGTGCAGATGAAACAGGATTTCTGGAAAGACACATTGCAGGTATCAGTTACCATGCAGAATGTGGGATTTGCACCGATCTATAAGCCGTGTGAAGCAAATCTCACTTTTTATGGGGAAGACGGACAGAAGTATAAGGTGAAGTTGAAACAGACGCTGTCGAAACTGTCTGGTGGAAACGATGTGGCAAAGAAACAGACACTGACTGCAACCATTCCGTTGGACAAAATTGAAGGAGGCAGCAGTACGGCATATTTCTCTTTGACGGATTCGACATCCGGTTTGCCGATTTTGCTGGCAAATGAGCAGACTTATGAAGACAAAGGGTATGAAATCGGTCAGGTAGTTGTGGAAAAATAGAAGGATTTCTTGAAGTAAGTGGATATTTATGCTACTTTAAAAGATAGGGAAATAGTCCTATAAGTGGATAGAATTTTTAGAGAGGGGAATTATGAAGATGGAAAAGCAATCCGGAACACGGAATGATCAAACATCTGGTTTCTTATGGATTCGCATTGTTTTACACCATTTGTCTCTTCACATCACCAACGAACCTGATTTATGTATTTGTAATTCCGATGGTTTTTGTTGTTACCATTTACAGTGATATTCGTTATCTTCTTTTGATTAATATAGGCACCATATTGGAGAGCATTATTGTTGTTGTACTTGGTGCAACAAAAGGCGGTTTTGGTTATCATGGAATAGAAGCTGCAATTATACAGATTGTTGTTATGATCATGGTTTGCGCTAATTCTTTTTTTACATTAAAAGTGATTCGTGAGAATACACGACGGAGATTTACAGAAGTGGCACATGCAAAAGCACAGGCAGAAAATCTTTTGGAAAGCAATGTAGAACTTGGAAAACAGCTTTCAAGCAATATTGCGGATATCAATGTGCGTTTTGAAAAGCTGACTGCAGCCTCTAAGACAACGACGGAGGCTATGCAGGAAGTGTCGGCAGGTGCGACAGACACTGCAGAACATGTACAGAATCAATTGGAACAGACGCAGGCGATTCAGGAGAAAGTGGATGAAGTTGCAGCCGCTGTGGAAGAAATCGGAAGCAGTATGGCACTGACATTAAAGGCTTTAGAGGAAGGCAAACAGGATATTGAGCACCTCGCATCGGAAGTAGAGGTTTCTGTTGATAACGGAAATGCTGTTACAGAGAAGCTGGAGAACCTGAATCAATATATGGATGAGATGAATTCTATCGTAGAATTGATCGGTGGCATTACGAATCAGACCAGCCTTCTTGCATTAAATGCAAGTATTGAGGCTGCCCGGGCAGGAGAGGCAGGAAGAGGGTTCTCTGTTGTTGCAACGGAAATTTCCGGCATGGCTACGAGGACAAAGGAAGCAACCGTACATATTACAGAACTGATCAGCAATGTATCCAATGCAATCATGGAAGTTGTAGGAGTTGTTTCTAAGATGGTAGAGGGAATCAATGACGAGAAGACAGGCACATCCAATGCGGAAGAAAGCTTTGAGAGCATTGAGGATAATACACGGGCAATTCAGAACAATGCAGATACTCTTTCAAGAAGCATTTCCGAGTTGCAGAACGCAAACAAGGAAATTGTAGATTCTATTCAGACCATCTCGGCAATTTCCCAACAGGTATCGGCACACGCAGGCGAGACGATGCAGGCAGAGGAAGAAAATGTCAATGTTATGGAAGATGTAAGTGCGATTATGCAGAAGTTGGCCACACTGGCTTCACGTTCATAAACGTCATAAACAAAAAGAAAGGCAGATCCATCAAACAGGATCGGCCTTTCTTTTTTTTCGCTCACGCAATTCACGGAAGAACTGTGAGAGCATCTGTGAACACTCCTCTTCACGAACACCCCGGGTGATTTCTACCTGGTGATTAAATTGTTGCATTTGCAGAAGGTTCAAAATGGAACCCGCGCAACCGGCTTTGGCATTCATTGAACCAATCACGACGCGTTTCATACGGGATTGTACGATTGCACCGGCACACATCTGACACGGTTCTAAGGTGACATACATCGTACAGTCTTCCAGCCGCCAGTCGCCGGTTTTTTTACTGGCTTTGCGGATGGCAGAAAGTTCTGCATGTGCCAGAGTGTTCTTGTCGATATTTCGTCGGTTATAACCTCTTGCAATGATTTTATCATTTTGTACGATCACGCAGCCAATAGGAACTTCGTCGATCGCGTAGGCTTTACGTGCCTGTGTGATTGCTGCTTTCATAAATTTTTCATCAGCTGTCATGGACATTTTCCCCCAACATCAGTATGATAGTAGTATATCACGAGAAAAGAGCCAAAGGAAGAAAGAATGTTATTTGAATATGAAACACAACGACTTTTACTAAAGATTATCAAGCCGGAATATGGCAGCAGTGTGCTGGAGTTCTACCTCAGGGACAAAGCGTTGTTTGAACGCTATGAGCCGGATCGCATGCCGGGGTTTTACACAACAGATTATCAGAAAAAAGCATTGTATATTGAATTTAATAAAGCAATCGAAGGGACGATGTTCCGGTTCTATGTGTATGAGAAGACGGATCCACAGACGATTATTGGCACGATCAGTTTTTTCAATATTCTGCATGCGCCTTGTTGTAGTTGCGAGGCAGGTTACAAATTCTCCAGCCGGGTTCATCATCACGGATATGCAACGGAGGCATTAACTGCATTAGCCAACATCGTATTTACGGAATTGAACATGCATCGTATTGTGGCATGTGTGGAACCAAACAATGCACCGAGTATTCATCTCTTAGAACGTGTCGGATTTGTTCGGGAGGGACTGTGCAGAGATCACACCTGTCAGCATGGTATATGGATTGATCATTTGCAGTACAGTCTGCTCCCTACGGATTTAAGACAATAACTCACACATCCAATATCCGAATGTACCGGTATGGTCGCCGGAATTACTGGTTTTGCAGCCGGGTTCTTCTGACGGTTCCGGTTCAAATTCGGGGAATCCAAAGATGAGCGCCATCATACGTTCCGGCTGTTCATAGATGCCGGGAACACCGAGAAAAAGACGCTTTTTTTCACCGTTTTCCACTGTCTTTAAAAGTAAATAATGATAATTAAAGAAACCATGTACCAGAAAACTGTTGTTGCATAAATACCAGTTGGGACGCGGCAAATCACGAATTCCGGTAATTTCAATCCGTTTTCTGGTGATAGTTTCCTCCGGAGCAGTTTCGTCCGATACCGTTTCTTTTGACATCGTATCTTCGGATGTAGCTTTTTCCGGCATGGATTCTTCCGTCGCAGCTTCTTCAATCATAGTTTCTTTCGGAACAGTTTTTTCCGGATGTAGATCTTCTGTATCCGATGCGGGGACTTTGTTTTCTGCTTCGGTGGTATGATTTGGCGGCATATCGGGCAGAATTTCTACAGGAGAGGTATTTTCGGTAGATTCTGGTATAGAAATAGAAGGATCCCCTTGAACATCTGTAACCGGATTCGGTTGTGTGGGTGGAGTGGGAGCGTTTTCATCCGGCGCGGCTGGCGGATTATTCTCCGATACAGCAGGCGTGTCTGGTTCGAACTCATCCCACATCCGGAAATCTCCCCGCACAACTTCTTCGCCTGGTTCCGGTACAAAGCTGCTCACAAGAATTTGCCCGGAATGGTAGCGAATGACGATTGCATCAATCTGATCCGTGTGATAGCCGCTCGAACCGATATTTCCCTGTGGACACATCAGCTTTGCCTGGCCGGTGCCCTGGGAAATGATCATTTCTGCAACAGGAATTCCGATGACTGGCGCGTTAGCGATCACGAAATAGATGGTGGCTTTTGCTTTAGGACAGTTCAGCCCCCGGATATGTAGATCCATACGGCAGCCGTCATTTCGGATATCTGTGCGGACAAAGCCAACATTTCTGCCGCGCGCGCCCCGGTCATATTCATAGATATAAGTAACAAAACGTTTCACTTTTGGTTGTCTCCAATTATTTTCATAATAGTTTATGAGAAAAATGCAAAAAATATTAAAAAAACATTGACAAAAGAAAACTCTGCTGTTATATTAATATCAGTAACAGTTCTTGTTATTGATTTGAAAGGAGTCACATGATAAAGAAAAGTCGCCAACGAGAAGCAATCTTGCAGTGTCTGGTGAACAGGTATGATCATCCTACTGCGGAGACTGTTTATCTAAGCATTAAGGACGATTTCCCCAACATCAGTCTTGGAACTGTCTATCGGAATCTTTCCCTGTTATCTGATTTGGGAGAGATCCAAAAAATTACGGTGAATGAGGGCCCGGACAGGTTCGATGGAAATCCTGCTCCCCATTATCATTTCTCTTGCAGGGGATGTGGTTGTGTGATGGATCTTGATTTACCGCAACAGGACAATTTAAACACGCTTGCAGCGGAGAAGTTCCCTGGAATTATTGAAAAGCATACGGTTCAATTCTATGGGCTTTGTCCGGATTGCGCAAAGAAACAAACAAGTTAAAGCATTTAATTATTTATTTTAAGGAGGACATTAATTATGGCAAAGTGGGTATGTACAGTATGTGGTTACATTTATGAAGGAGAAGCAGCACCGGCAGAGTGTCCGGTATGCCACGTTGGCGCTGATAAGTTCAAGAAGGTAGAGGGAGATCTTACTCTCGCAGCGGAGCATGAGTTCGGCGTATACGCTTCAACCGTTAAGAATAATCCGGAAATCAGTGATGAAGATAAGAAGTTCATCTTCGATCAGCTGAAGGCAAACTTCGAGGGTGAGTGCTCAGAAGTTGGAATGTACCTTTGCATGGCACGTGTTGCTCATCGTGAGGGATATCCGGAGATCGGTCTCTATTGGGAGAAGGCAGCTTACGAAGAGGCTGAGCATGCAGCAAAATTCGCAGAGATGTTAGGTGAGGATCTTGAGCCAAACATGAAGGCTACAACAAAGGACAACCTTGCATGGAGAGTTGACTGTGAGTTCGGTGCTACAGCAGGAAAAGTTGATTTAGCAAAATGCGCTAAGAAGAACAATCTGGATGCAATCCATGATACCGTTCATGAGATGGCTCGTGACGAGGCTAGACATGGTAAGGCTCTCAAGGGTCTGTTAGACAGATACTTTGGCTAATTCAAATAGAATATAAGACAATGAAAGAGGAGCAGATACGATAATATCTGTTCCTCTTTTATTCTTCAACAGAAGTATTTTATTCCATGCCGGTTGGAACTTCTGTTGTTTTTTCTTCTGTGGAAGAAACATCAGAAGATGCATTTCCGTCTGCTTTTTTCAAAATTTCAGCAGTATCTGTTTCCGAATCAAGGTGATTTTGCGGAACCCAGATACCATTTTCACCCCATGACTGAACCATTTCAATTATACGCTGTTCGCCGTCGGTAAGAAAAGTGATGCGGATGACGACGCGTTTTTTATTCTGTGTCGGCACGACATTCATACGGACTTTGGTTTCATCGTTTGGAATGTTCAGAAAATAGTGTGCAGCTTCAATGGCATCATACAGATTATATTCGTGTTCCGGATCATATCCATCGCTGCGGCCGGCATTCTCGTTTGCTGCCTCGCCGAGTCCGTTTGCGGTGTAGTCCATAAGTGTATCATGGAAACCACCGAGGTATGCAATGTCAAATTCTTTACCGGATGTGATGCTGTCATAAATTTTTAAGGCTTCCTCTGTTACCTGAAACTTTTCGTTTTCCCATGCGTAGTGGATGGTTTCTTTCCACATCGTCACATGCGGGTCGGAAACTTCTGCATAATAAAGAATGTCAGCAGTCTGATTTTTGACATCTGTGGAATACAGCATGTAGGGTGGGAGGCTGGTATTATTGACAGCACCCGGCCAGGGGCTGGACCATCCAAAGGAATGAAAAGTTTTTCCATCCTGTTTGCCTGTCTGCAACAAGTTTTCATTTTCGAGAGTTTTCTGTGCATCTTTGGTTGCCATCTCAACAATTTTGTCACCGTCACGCTTGGCAAAGGCCTGTGCCCAATCAAGAATGCTTTGTTTTGTTTTTTCGTCAATTGCATTGTCTGCTACAGGAACTTCGGTGCTTTCCACTTCGGCGTTCTCAATTTGTGTGTTTGTAGTATCGCTGATGGAATCTTTTCCTTCCACCGTTTTTTGATTTGTCAGGAAGTTGGCAGCTACGATTACAATGACCGCAACAACAAAGACAGCTACCCATGTATGTGGTTTTTTAAAGTTTAGCATATGTTTCGTCCTCCTTTTTTATATGTGGTTTATAATTGCCAACCTAAGGCAAGTTTATAACAATAAACCGAGGATGTCAATATGCAAAAACAACATTTGAAAAATTTAACTATTTTGGATTGGTACAGCGACCTGTGTAATATAATCATTACTGTTTTTCCCCCGGCTGGGAGGTCCTTCCAGGTAGATGCAGCGATAATATCCTGTTGTTTCCACCTGGTTCTGCTGAACATATGCGCTTAAAGCAGCAATTGCAGTCCCGATTCCTTCGTATGGGCCTCGATAGTAGATACATAATGCCGGAGTGCTGGCAAATTCTTCCCGTTCAGCTCCGGAAAATTCGTCATTGACAGGAATGCAGCACATGAGATCAAGACCCTTGTAGGTGTTATCCATTCGCATTGTAAACATGCGTGCAGCCATAGACATCATTCCTGTTCTTGCTGCTGAGATATAAGTATCGCGCAGTTTGTTTGCGGCATCTGCAGTATTTTTGCATTGATATCTGTGACAAAAGCATACCTGCTGCGGAAGGCATACCCGGTGCACGGTCAGATCTCCCTGCTTTGCGGCGCGGACCTGAAGCATCTGGATATTGCGGTCTAGTGAGGCACGCAGATTCATCAACCGTTCAAGGTGATGATCCAGATTTTGGGTGTCATAGTAATATTCTGCTATTTCCGTAAGTGATAGTCCGAGTGTCTGCAAGGATCGGATTGAACGGATCTGCGTCATATTGTCCGCTGTATAATATCGATAACCGCTTTGTTCGTCTTTGACGGCAGGCGTCAGCAATCCCATATTTTCATAGACCAGAAGCGTCTTTCTGGTTACACCGAGAATTTTTGTAATCTCACCCATTTTAAATAAATTATCATCGTATTTTTTCATACCATTTTCCTATATTGAACATCAGCCCATGCATAATTTGCTTTCAGCAAATGGGCTGACACTATCTTGAAGTATAATTTTCTTGACTCGTCCCTTGAGGTACAACTTATAATTAGATTAACAAAATCTTGTAGATCTTACAAGATAAAATACAGAGGTATCATTATTTAACTTGAGAGGAGGTATATTATGAAAGTTACAAATCAAAGAAGATCAGACATGCTTAAAAGATCTGTTATATTCACACTGATTATGGCAATGCTGATCACGTTGGTTCCAACGACAAACGTATCGGCGGCATCCGTAGCATACATGACAGAAGATCCGAATGCCGATCTCTATCCATTTCCGTTAGATATGAAATTTTTATCAAACTATCTGTACGGCAGTGAGGAAAACACAAAGGGAAACGTGGCTACCTATTATGCAAAGGAAGTTCCGAAGGAATGGTTGCCACGTGAGATGCCGGCAAGCCTTAAGACCAGTTTTTGGGGCAAGGCTGTGGTGCATTCCACGAAAGCAAAAGTCTATTTCTATCCAGGGACTCCGTCAATCAACTATCATAAAAAGAGAATGGAAGAGATTAATAAGACTGCCTATTCGTATTTGGGAGCCCATCCAGATGGAAATGCAAATCTTGCCTTTTATTGTGCAGAAACTACCGAATTCAAGGTTGTTGCATACGATGAAGAATGGGTTGCTATCTGGAGCAATGGTGCAATTGATGTCGGCAGAGGACTCACAAGTACCTGTGGCGGACTCGGAACGGAGCAGTATGCCAGCTGGAAGCCGGGGGTATATTTTATCCCGCGCAAGGATGTTTATATCACTGATGCAAGAAACCAGCAAGTGGATATTCCGACCGTAACGGCATCAGGAACAGCAACATGCAACATTTACGTAAAGACAACCCCGGCAAGTGACAACTATGTGAAAGCAGGATTGATTGAATCCAATCAGTTGTTCCAGGTCACAAAGACAACTCCGATTAACGGACATTATCAGATTTATTATAAGCAGGGACTTTACTATGTTAATGCCAAATATGTAAATCTTAAGTTGTCAACCGAAAAAAAACCAACAATGCAGTATAATGCTGTTGTAACCGGAAGTGATCCAGTAAATATCACCTCCGAAACGAATGCATCTTCCAACGTAGAAGGAATTGTGAAAAAAGATGCAAAGCTTCAGGTGGTCAGGAAAAACTATGGCAATGGCTATTCACAGGTATGGTTTAATTCAAAGAAGTGTTATATCCCTACGAAGAATCTAAGTGAATTTAAAACTTATGCAACTCTTTCAGCTATAAAAAAACTGGGAAAAGCCAAAGGAACACTTGTGATTGATTCGCCATGGGCCGCATTAGGTAGTATGGCATACAGTTCGGAAGCATTGAAAATCCTAAAGAAATACAAAATGGATGAAAATGCTGCTTACAAAAAAATGGCAGCTGTTAATGGGGTTTACCTTATGTCAGAAGGAGATAGTGCAACGGTGTATGGCATAAGTAAATATACCTATACTACGAAGGACTTTCCGGATGTTAAGGAAACCACAAAGATATACAAAATACTGTTTAATGGAAAAGTCTGTTATGTAACAGACCAGGGACATATACCTTTTACATACTATTCAGGAAATAAATATTCGAAGAAGGTTACTTCGAAAACGAAAAAACTTTGGATATACGATACCGCAGCATCTCTGGAATCTTATAACATAAACAATGATGATTACTATAAACTTGATGACATTGCGCAAATGATGTCTAAGACAAATAAGTCCTTTAATGTTAAGTATGATAAAGCAAATAATGCAATTATAATTGACAGTATGAGCCCGTATAAAGGGAAGTCTGCGCCTATGAAAAAAGGTAATGGGAAAAAATATAAAACAACCATGCCTGCAACCAGCATTGTATGGGATGGTGAGGTGACAGGTATTCCGTGTTACAAGATTAACGGAAACTATTATGTGACAGCTTACGATATCGCCGAACTGACGGACTCACGTTTTGAAGATATCAATAATGGCTGGCATATCATAACTACCAGACCACATAAAATAGATGCTTACGGCTAAAATAAAAAGAGATCGTTAAATAAAAAAGTCTAATGAAAAACACCAGTTCCGGCAAGTACCGGTTCTGGTGTTTTTAATAATCAGCTTATAAAATTTCACCGACAACCCAGATACCATCCTCGCCCCAAGGACGTATCATGGTAATATGGTGTGTTATATCATCTTCTGTGAAGTGAACCTTAAGTTCAACCTGGGTTTTGTCTTTTTTGTCTGCAGTAATTTCAACTTTGTCATCATTTCGCAACAGATTCAGCAAATATTGAGCCGCTTCCATTGGATCTGTCAGATTGTATTCACCATCCGGATTCATTCCGTTTGCGGATATGGCATGTTCATTCAGCGTTTCACCCAGCCCATTTGCCTGATAGTCCATTGGCGTATTTTGGATTCCTTTCGGATAGGCGTTTTCGAATTCTGAGCCACTTGCAATAAAATTTAACATCTGTAGCTCTTCATGGGCAATCTCTATCTTGTCATCTTTTCTTGTGTACTGAAGCGTTTCTTTCCATACGGTCACATGTGAATCAGATACCTGTGCATAATACAGAATTGTGGCAGAGGTATCATCAGATTGGGTAATCTGGTACGCTGGCATCCCTGATTCTTCATCGAACCATGGCCAGGGGCTGGACCAGCCAAAATTACCGTTATCATCCAGAAGATTTTCCTCTTTCAATTCATTCTTTGCGTCATCCGTGGCCATATCTTGGATTGTTCTGACATCTCGGGCAGCGAAAGCCTGTGTCCATTTATCCACACTCTGTAAAGACTCCTGAACAGTAGAACTGTTGTCAGAACTCATAGGTGCTTCTGTAGTCTCGACCGCCGTTTGTTGCATCTGACTGTTCTCCGTATCGGATACCGTTTCAGAGGAGATTTTGTCTTTGCCATTTGTCAGGCAACTCACGCCAACAACCACGAGCAACACAAACACAAGGATTGCAACCCATGTATGTGGTTTTTTAAAATTCAACACATTTTTAATTCGTCTTCCGGCATCGCCCTCTCCGAAAGCGACCGGCGCGAACGAATACGGATGTCGTTCCATTGCAAATGATAGAAGAGAGTTGCTGTAGCCCTGTTTAATTTCATTGCCGAATTGTTCGATCACAGCCTCATCGCAGCTCATCTCCATGTCACGCACCATATAGAAAAAGGCAATCCATACCAGCGGATTCCACCAGTACACGGCGAGTAGCAGGAACGCAATCAGCTTCCACAGCGGATCAAGGCGCCGTATATGACATTCCTCATGAGCCAGAATGTAAGCCTGTTCCTGCTTCGGCATCCGAAATGGAATATAGATTCGGGACCGGATGATACCCAAAACAAAAGGCGATGGAATCCGGTCGCATTCCCATACGGAGACATTGTTTTTTTTCTTGTGAGAGTCAGGTGTAATATCACGGGCAATCACTGCTGTTCGCACTAGTAATCTGCATTTTACATAGGAATAGATACCATATGCCACGAAAAGTGCGACAACGATCAGCCATAGGAGACCGAGAATTCCAAGTACCGTCTGTGATGTGGTAAGTGTATGTGTCATAGCTTCGACAGCAGTACTCCTTGAAGCATGCGCCGCAGCAGCTCCGGTCGTATCGGTTTTATTTAACAGATTTGTTGATCCTTGCAAATTTGTTCTGTGACTGCCGGCAAGCATTGCTTCCACAGTAGATGTGTGTTTGGCAAAGCCTCGAAACAGATTGAATACGCTTATATTTGTCGCAAACGGCAGATCGAAGATCATACGGATTCCGACGATTGACCAAAGAATATAAGAATATTTCTTTGGCATCTTGCGCAGCAGAAAACGTGCCAGAAGAACTGCGATGATTACCACACTCACGGTCATGTTTTTGTACAAAAAGGTAAGGAAAATTTGACTTAAATCGTTTAACATAACTTTTCCTTTCTGATGAATCATCGTTTCAATTGTTACGATTGTTTGTGTTCATCGATCATCTTCTTGAGCTTTTTTGCGTCCTCATTGGAAATTTTCTTTCCACCCAGAAATGCTGCAATGAAGCCGGGCAATGAACCATCAAATGTACGTTCCACAAAATACTGGGATTCGTCTGCCTGCACCTGTTCCTTCGGAATCAAAACCGTAACCGTTGCATCCTCATTGGCAATATATCCCTTTTCACACATTTTGCGAACAACTGTGTAGGTCGTGGATTTTTTCCAGCCAAGCTTTTCCTGGCATAACTTCACCAGCTCGCCGGAATTGATGGGAGCATTATCCCATACCACGCACATAAAACGATAATCACTGTCACACAGTTTTGCGTAGTCCATGGTATACACCTCCTTTTCCTTTGGTTTATAGCTATCAACCTAATGCAAGGTTACAACAATAAACCGAGTGTGTCAATATGGAAAGGAAAATATTGTGGAAATAATAGAGCTATTAATTTGAAATTTAAGCTGGACATAATAGTGATATTTTTCGCATAGGTCCAGTGGATGAACGAAATGACTACTAATCAGAGAATAAAAAACCGAGTATCCCGCTTCGAATAACACACAATAGACGTTACCTCTGCAGTTAACTCCCTCCAGGCACCCTTACGGCACATGAGAGCTTCCACTTAGGGCTGCTGTATTCCTACCCTGACCCGGTTCATGGATTCCCATTGCGTAAGACCCAGACGTCAACGCCACTTACAGAGGGCAGCTCCACCGCTGAAACCCTCTACGAGATATCACCCCAACTATAGCGGATTGTTGGTTCAAGGTACCGCTACCACCCCGGCTACTCGGAGATTTAAGTATAATGCATAAAAGCAGGGATTGTCAAGCAAAAAGGTGCTGTCGAAAAATGCGCTTAAAAATGTGGTTGTGAAATAATTTAAAAAAATGCTAAAGTATCTGCCGAAGCGTCCGATAAATAATGTATAGAGATGCAGAAAGGTTGCATTTCAGAAGCTTATTTCAAGGAAGAAAGGAGATGCTGAGCATGCGTATAGATGCATATAACCAGGTAGCCCAGTTATACGGTATACAAAAGAGCGTGAAGACACAGAAAGCGCAGAACGCAGCAGGCCCGAGAGATCAGGTTTCTATTTCACAGGCTGGTCGTGACTATCAGGTAGCAAAGAGTGCAGTATCAGAAGCTTCGGACATCAGGGAAGACAAAGTCGCACAGCTTAAATCAATGGTAGATGCGGGAACATATTCCGTAGAACCGGGTGATTTCGCCAGCAAATTACTGGAGAAATATAATAATAGTCTTATGTAGTAAGAGAGGTTATCAGAGTGGCTAGTTTAGTAGAAGAGCTTGTAAACATACTTGAGGCAGAACAGAAAGTCTATGAGACACTGACTGGATATGAAGAGAAGAAGAAGGATGTTCTTATCCGTGCGGATGTCCCTGCTCTTGAAGAGATTACAAACTTGGAACAGTTGGCAGGAGATGAACTGATTGCGTATAGCAATAAGCAGGTTCAGGCGCTGACGGATATCGCTACGGTACTTGGAAAGACAGAGGAAAAGATGACAGTTACTAGACTGATCGATCTTCTGGATACCCAGCCGGAGATACAGAAGAAACTGACCATTGCAAGAAATAACCTGATTGAAACTGCAAATAAGATGCAGAGCCTGAATGAACAGAACATGGTTCTGATTCAACAGGCAATCGAGATAAACGAATTCGACCTGACCTTGTTCAAAAGCTTGCGGCAGGCCCCTGAGACCGCCAATTATGACAAAAGCGCTTATAATACAGGCTCCTTGTTAGGCGGAGGTGGCTTTGATGCTACAAGTTAAACAAAATGATATGTAGTTGGCAGCCTTTTTTTAAGATAAAAGGATAGCTGATATTCAATCAGGGAGGAACAAGAGATGGCAAATGGATTCGGCTCATTATATGTAGGAGCATCTGGACTCCAGAATGCACAGAATGCAATAAATACAACGGCAAACAACCTTGCGAACGTAGACACCAAAGGATATGTCCGCCAGCAGGTTCGATATGCCGATAAAAATTATACAATTCTTAAAGACAGCAGAGCTAATGTGAACATGCAACAGTCAGGACTGGGTGTGTCAATTGGAGATGTTGTTCATGCAAGAGATATATTCTTAGACAAGACGTATCGGCAGGAAACCGGACGAATGTCTTTTTATTCTGCCCGTTATGAGACAGCCACTTATGTGGAAGATCTCATGCAGGAGCTGAATGGACAACAGTTCAAACAGAGTGTCAGCGATTTGTGGCAGGCGTTTCAGGAAGTATCCACGAAACCGGCAGATTCTACGAACCAGAATCTGGTGCTGCAGAAAGCAGATCTTCTGGTGAGCCGTACGCAGAAATTATATTCGGATCTTCAGAATTATCAATCCAATATTAATGATCAAATTAAAGATGATGTAGACCGTGTCAATACAATTGGAAACCGGATTTACGAACTGAATTTACAGATTCAGAGGGTTGAGGCCGGTGGAACTGAGACTGCCATGACACTTCGTGACGAGCGAGACAGTCTGTTAGATGAACTGGGAAATTATGGACGCATTGAAGTGACTGAGGATGCGACAGGGTTTACGTATGTAGATATGGAAGGTGTCCGTTTTGTAGATGAAAATCGTTGCTATAATATGGGATTGAAAGCTGCAGATGGAACTGGCTTTTACACCCCATACTGGCCACAACAGTCGGATGTGGAAAAAGGGCAGTATGTGCCGGTGTTCCGTTTGAGTGGCGAAATCTCATCGGAGATGAATACCGATATTGGTTCTATCAAATCCAAACTTCTGGTGCGTGGTGATGCTTACGGACGCAGAGAAGATATGGCATCGGAAAAATCGTATGGCAACATTGAAGGCTGCACACTTATGGAAGTTCAGGCGGAACTGGATGTGCTGTTCTCCAACATTGTTAGGTCAATGAACGATATCTACTGTCCGAACACAGAGACAACAAGCGCTTTTACTTCGACAGATGGTGTGACTTATCCGGCAGGAACAAAAATTCTTGACGAAGAGAATTGTGCCAGAGGCGTGGATGGAGAAATTCCGCCGAGAGAGCTTTTTACCCGTATCGGAATCGACCGTTATACAAAAGTGACCGGAAAAGACGGCAAAACATATTATGTATATAACGAAGAAGATCCGGATGTTTCTTCTACCAGATATGCAATTGGTACAATTACTGTCAACAGTGATCTCAAGAGACAGATTACGTTGATGCCGGCTTACAAAAAGGACGGATCGGTAGATTATGAAATGGGGGCAAAGCTTGCAGCGGCATGGGAAGTCAAAGATATGAAGCTGAACCCATATGATCAGAAACCTTGTACATTTGAAGAATATTATGACAAGATGGTAGATCAGCTTGGAATCGAGGGCAATACTTACAAATCGGTAACAGAAACACTTTCCGGAGCAGTTTCTTCCGTTGACAGCAAGCGCCAGCAGGTTTCCGGTGTTTCTTCGGATGAAGAATTATCAAATATGATCAAGTTCCAGTCGGCGTATAATGCAGCAAGCCGTTTTATGAATGTTATTAGCGAAATGACAGAGACCATAGTTACGGGATTAAAGTAATTTGGCTGTTTTAGAATAACAAAAGGGATGGGAGGAATCGCATATGCCATCACAATTTTTCGGATTAAATATTGGAGCCAGCGCATTATCTGCATTTCAGGCTTCTGTAAATACAACTGTAAATAATATTTCCAATGTACAGACAAAGGGATATACAAGGCAGACAACAACACTTGAGTCGAGTACACCAATCCGTGTGAATGCAAAATACGGAAGCGTCGGAACCGGTGTATCTGCTACCGCAATCACGCAGGAGAGAAATCTCTATTATGATACGAAATACTGGCAGAACAGTTCAAGCAAAGGCTATTTTGAACAGAAAAAGTATTATCTGGAACAGGTAGAGACATTGTTGGAAGATGACGGAGTACAGGAAGGTTTTACCACCATTTTTGCAAAGATGTTCAATGGACTGGACACTTTAAAGACAAAAGGTGAGGAAGAAAGCGTCCGGAACCAGTTCATTCATCAGGCACAGAGCCTTTGCACGTACTTTAATTCATTGTCGAAAAGTCTGTCGCAGATGCAGGAAGACTGCAATGAAGAGATTAAGAGCAGTGTGAATACAATCAATGGAATTTCTCAGAAGATTGCAACACTTAATAAAGAAATCAATATGATCGAAGTCAGGGGTGGACATGCTAATGAGCTCCGTGACCAGAGAGCAAATCTGGTAGATCAGCTTTCCGAGATGGTAAATACAGAGACACAGGAATATGAGGTACATAATTCCTATGGACAGGATCTTGGTGGTACTAATTATCGTGTCATTATCAATGGTCAGGTATTGGTCGACGGAAACGATTACCGTACGTTGGACTGCAAGACTCAGGATTATCGCAACAATCAGTCGGATGCGGAAGGCATGTACGAGATTTGCTGGTCAGACAATGGGATGGATTTTGCGGCAACATCCGGTAGCGCAAGCGGAAGTCTTAAGGCGCTTTTTTCCGTGCGGGATGGTAATAATGCGGAGAGCATGACCGGTGTGGTACAAAGTGCAGACACGAAAAATATTACTATGAAGTGGCCGTCCGTTACGGATGTGAACAAACTGGCACTTCCGGAAAAAGGACTTATCACGATCAATAATAAAAAATACAAATATGACGGATGGGATGCGCAGGTGGGAGAAGATGGCATTACCAGCATTCAATTTCATCTGACACAGGATATTGATGCGGAGGAGGCCGGTGCACTTGCAGATTCGCAGATGGTATGCGGCGATAATGTGGACGCACTTGGCATTCCCTATTATCAGTCACAGATCAACGAGTTTGTCCGTAGCTTTGTACAGGCATTCAATGATATCGAAAAAACCGGTGTGGATTTGAAAAAGAATCCGATGGGGGCATTTTTCGTTGGAAATACCGCAATGGGTACTTCTTTTGGCGGAGATGACTGGGATGCAAAAGTCGCAGCAGCCAAGAAGGAGAAGGAAAATGGCGGTACTTATGGATTTACAATAAGTTCCAAAGAGGACAGCTATTACAATATTACTGCGGACAATGTGGCGGTAAATTCCAAATCCCTGCAGGACCCAAGCTATTTTTCAACAGCGACTGAGATGAATAATGGAGAGGCAAAGTACGATATCGCAGAGAAACTTTTGACATTGCAAAAAGATGTCAAGATGTTCCGTGGCGATTCTGCAGAGTCTTTTCTGGAAACACTTTTATCGGACATTACAGTTGATGTGGACAAGACAAATACTAACTATAAGAACTATTTCAATCTGCAGACTGCTGTGAATAATCAGCGTACATCGGTTTCCGGTGTGGACGAGGATGAGGAAGCATTGAATCTTATTAAATTCCAGAATGCATATAATCTTGCTTCCAAAGTGATTTCCGTTATGGCAGAAATGTATGATAAATTAATTAATGAAACTGGCGTATAACGTCATTTGTAAGGAGGAATTCCTATGCGTGTAACGAACAACATGATTACAGCCAACACCAAATCAAATATTAATGCCAATAAGGTGCTGGTGGACAAGTACAATACGCAGATGACAACACAAAAGAAAATCTCCCGTCCTTCGGAGGACCCGGTTGTTGCAATCCGTTCACTGCGTATGCAGACAACACTAAGTCATCTGACCCAGTATAAGGACAACAATATTGCCGATGCCAATGCATGGCTGGATGTGACAGAGACTGCATTGACCAATATGAAGAAGATTCTTACGGATATTCGTACCCAGTGCGTAAACGGTTCTACCGATACACTGACCGCAGATGACCGCCAGACAATTTTAAAACAGTTGCAGTCTATGAGTGAACAGGTATACAGTGAGGGAAATGCAGATTATGCGGGAAGAACCGTGTTTACCGGATATCGAACCTCTTCACAGCTGACATTCAAAAATGATGAGACAGACACAACATATTCCATTAAGCAGAACTTTACGTATGAAGATTTGCAGGAACATCGTTATTATTATGGAGAGACACAGGTGCCGTCCGATGCAAACACCGAGTGTACAACAGAGGTAGGAACCAATACTTACCAGCGGCTTCGCCTTGCGTATGATGATACCGGATCTTTGGATTCTTTCAGTTATACGGCGAAAGGACAGACGGTCAAGATGGAAACCGTATCTGCAGCGGATGCTGCCGCAGGTGCAGATACTGCAGGAAAAGTAGTTGTATATGATACCGAAGATGACTGGTATCAGGCAACCGCTAAAGGAACAGATGGAAAAACAGTGGGTGATGATGACATCATCTTTATTAAGAACACAGGAGAGTTTGTATTCGGAAAAGAGATTGCACATGCGATTTCCAGAGATAAAGCGGAACTGAATGTTTCTTACACAAAGACCGGATTTGACGCAGGAGAGGCAAGACCGGAGTATTATTACGATTGTACAATGAAGACACCGGATATGGATGAGGCTGTTGTGTACACAAAAGAAAATCAGCAGATTGACTTTACTATTTCCAGTGGAATTACTTTCCCGGCAAACACACAGGCCAGCGAAGTGTTTGATACGAGTATCGGCCGTGATGTTAATGAACTGATTGACATTGTTACCACGGCCATCAAAGCAAACGACAAAGTCAGCAAAATCAAGTCGATGATGACGCAGGAACAGTACGCTGACAAAGATAGTCAGGCGACTTTACAGGGATATCTGGACTCGGCACAGAAAGAGGCAGATTACGCTGACGACAACTTAAAGAAAACATACAAGCAGTATATTACAAACTTTGATAATTATCTGGATGATGTGAACAATGCCATTACCAACATCGGTAGTTTGCAGAACCGCCTGGATTTGGCAAAGACCCGTGTGGAGAATCAGCAGATGACGGTTGAACAGTTGAAGACGAACAATGATGACCGTGAGATTTCAGATGTTATCATCGATTACTATGCATCATACAATGCCTATACTTCAAGTCTCACTGCAGCAGCAAAGGTGGGAAAACAGACATTGCTTGATTATTTATAAAAGATAGGTTTTGAATAGTTACGAAGATAGCAGATACAATTGCGGAGCATTTGTAAAGGAGGAGAAGCCATGAAGGCAAACACAAGAATTTTTGGGGAAATTGAAATCGCAGATGAAAAAATTATCACATTAGAAAAGGGAATGATTGGATTTCCAAATCTGAATCGTTTTGCATTGATCTATGACGAAGAAAAAAAACAGAAGGACACTTCCATTATGTGGCTGCAGTCCATGGATGATGCGGATATTGCATTTCCGGTCATGATTCCAAATACAGTAAAAGAAGACTATGCACCAAATGTAAGTGAAGAAATTGTGGCTCCTCTTGGAGAACTGAACGAGCAGAATACTTATATTCTTGTCACAGTTACTGTGCCGAAAAATATACAGGATTTTTCCGTGAATTTAAAGGCACCAATCGTTATCAATATGGACAATCACAAGGGCGTACAGCTTATAGTGGAGGATGATTATCCGGTCAAATACAAAGTATACGATGTTCTGAAGGCAAAAAAAGAAAAGGCGGGTGAATAGATATGCTGGCATTAACCAGAAAAAAGGGAGAGGCCCTTGTTATTAATAATAATATCGAGATCACCGTGCTTGAAATTCGTGGCGATCAGGTAAAAATCGGTATCTCTGCACCGAAAGATGTGCCGGTATACCGTAAGGAAGTATTTTTACAGATTCAGAAAGAAAATCAGGAAGCAATCAGTGCAGACGGATTGGATGCATTGAAAGATATCATTGGTTAAATTTATCGGAGGGTGTTAACTTTTGGAAGACATCCTCCGATATTTATAATGTAGGAAAAAGGTAGCAGTTTATTGCTATTGAAAAGGACACATTTGGGATGTGCTTTAATAAATGAAATTCCATCAAAGGATGCGGACAGGAGGTAGTCATCATGGGAATTGAAGCAATCAAAGGTGCAGGTATGGCATATCAGGGAAGTTCGTCAACTGCAGAGATGAAAGAAGAAAATGTACCAAAGATAGAGAACGCGGAGAATTTGACGGTCTCAGAAACTTTGGCAAAAGATACCAGTGATCTGAATACAAAGCAGACATCTGGAGAAGCAAATAATACGCAGCAGCAGTCGCAGCAACAGAAGAATGCCCAGTTGAAGAAGGCGGTGGAAGATATCAATAAGAAAGCCGTCAACTCAGAAGCTATTTTCGGAATTCATGAGGCAACAAATCGTGTGACTATCAAAATTATAGATAAAGATACAAAAAAAGTAATCAAAGAGTTGCCACCGGAGAAAACACTTGACATGATTGCAAAAGTGTGGGAACTGGCAGGTCTGATGGTTGATGAGAAGAGATAGAAGATAAAACAGGAGGACAAACCTTATGGCAATGAGAGTGTCTGGTATTAATTCAGGCTTGGATACGGATTCCATCGTACAGGAACTGGTATCTGCATATAATACCAAAACAGAAAAGTATCAGAAAGAACAGACAAAACTTTCCTGGAAACAGGAAATTTGGAAGGGACTGAATACGAAGGTATACAGTCTATATAATAATGTCGGAAAATTACGTTTTTCGAGTGCATACAGTACAAAAAAGACAACATCATCCGATACAACCAAAGCAACTGTATCTGCAAGCAGCAATGCGGTTAATGGAACACAGAAACTGCATGTGCTGGCCACTGCGCAGTCTGGTTACCTTACCGGTGGCAAGCTTTCTTTACGTGAAGAAGTGACAGATGCAGACGGAACAACAAAATTGCAGGTTGTAAAAGGCGCTGTGAAAGCTGAGACAAAACTTAGCGAGCTCGGATTTACAGGAGATGAGGCAAGCCTTAATATCAATACAACAGATGAAGATGGAAATGCTGTCACCAAAACAGTCAGCCTGACAAAAGACAGTACGATCCAGGACGTAGTCAATGCGTTGAAAGATAATGGATTGAATGCTAGTTTTGATGCCAACAATGGACGTATTTTTGTCAGCTCAAAGAATACCGGTAAAGCTGCAGATTTTTCTTTGTCATCTGCAACAACAAAGCTTGTGGAGAAAAAGGATGCAGACGGAAATGTTATAAAGGACAGCAATGGAAAACCAGAGATGGAATCGGTCACTTTGAGTGGCGAAGAACAGGTTGCTTCCAAAAAATTGATCGGACTGCTTGGCCTGGATACAGATTCTTCAAATACATATGGCAATAAGGCGGCAAAAATTGACGGACGTGATGCTGTGATTGCTTTGAATGGTGTGAAATATACGAACACGACCAATGACTTTGCAATCAACGGATTGAATATTTCCGTCAATGGTGTGACGGATGACGTTGCAGATCCAGATAGTACTGATTTGTCAAGCTTAAATGACAGCACCGCAATTAGCATCAATACCACAACGGACAGCCAGGGAATTTATGACACGGTCAAGGATTTCCTTACCGAATATAACAATATTATTAATGAAATCACCAAACTGTACAATGCAGATTCCGCAGGAAGTTATGAGCCACTGACCGATGATGAGAAGGATAAGATGTCGGACACTGAGATTGAAAAGTGGGAGACGAAGATTAAAGACTCGCTTCTTCGCAGAGACAGTTCACTTAGTTCTGTTATGAATACAATGATGACTTCTATGAGTCAGCCGATTGAAATCAATGGAAAGAGTTATTCTCTTTCAAGTTTTGGTATTCAGACACTTGGATATCTGAATACGGCAGAGAATGAGCAGAATGCATACCATATTGATGGTGATGAGGATGATGAGAATACTTCCGGAAATCAGGATAAGCTGATGGCGGCAATCACAAGCGATCCGGATACCGTCATTGAGTTCATGAAACAGTTGAGCACAAACCTTTACAAATCAATAGATGACCAGATGCAGTCGAATGCTCTTCGTTCTCGTTATAAGATTTATAACGACAAGGAGATGGATAAGCAGTATACAAATCTCACCAAGACGATCAAAGAGTGGGAGAGTAAAGTGTCTGACAAGGAAGATTACTATTACAAACAGTTCTCAAACATGGAGACAGCTCTTGCAAAATTACAGAGTCAGACAAGTTCCATTTCATCTATGCTCGGAAATTAGTGAATACAAGTTCTGAATAGTTACGAATACAATAAATACATAACGGGAGGAGTAGCGATGGTTCAGAATCAGGCATACGCTGCATACAATAATAGCAAAATTCTCACGGCTTCACCGGCAGAATTGACACTCATGCTCTATGATGGTGCAATCAAATTCACAAACATTGCAATTATGGCGATCGAAAAGCATGATATTGAGAAGGCGCATAACAATATTGTAAAAACAGAACGCATTATTCTGGAGTTTCAGGCAACATTAGATGATAAATATCCGGTTGCAAAGGATTTCGATGCGGTATATACTTACCTTATTCAGCGTCTCCGTGAAGCAAATCTGAAAAAAGATCCGGAGATCCTTGAGGAAGTATTAAAACATTTACGCACAATGCGTGATACATGGAAAGAAGTTATGGCAAAAGCGTGACGGGAGGTCACATGGCAGAGACATATTTAGCAATCATGCTTCAGAGTTTGAAGAAAAAAGAAAAGGTATTGGATGAGATAATTCGTCTGAACGATTTACAGAAAGACCAGCTTACCGATCAGACGCGTTCGGTTGATGAGTTCGATAAGACAGTGGAAGACAAAGCAGCCTGCATTCAGCAGTTGGAACAGTTGGATAGTGGCTTTGAGAAATTGTATGCAGAAGTTGCAGCAGAACTGGAAGCTGATAAAGAAAAATATGCAGACCTAATCCGCCAGCTGCAGGATCGTATTCGTATTGTTACAGACAAAAGTGTGATGATCCAGGCACAGGAAGCCCGTAACAAGGATTTTATGATGCAGAAATTCACAACAGTGAAGCAACAGGCAAAAGGTGTACGCGCCAACAGCAAGGCAATCACGGGATATTATAAGACCATGAAACAGTCGATGTATGAGGATATGCACATGCTCGACGGCAAAAGATAATAAAAAACTGAAATGATGAAACTAAAAAAGCTACAGATCAATTATCTGTAGCTTTTTACATGTATTCATCCAGCATCATGCCGGAATAGATAGAACTGATATATGGTGTCGCAAAATTGTGTCCCGGGTTCTTGTAGGCAACAACAACTTTGTTGACATAGTTCATTGGATTGATGGCAACACTTTCTGCTTTATGCCCAATGGAATCCCGGAATTTTGAAAGCGTTTCAAATGTCTGCGGTGCGCGTTCCGGCGTCACAGCCTGTGCGAGAATATCCTTGTCAATATGAAGAGTTCCGTCTTCAGAAGACATAAGTCCGATATATTGAAGCGCTCCCTGCTGACTGCGGGAAACAGATACCATATCGTTGAACAGATGATTTCCGGCACTGACGTTGGAATCGGAAAGCGAATGCGCTGTGGAAAGAATGCTGTTGTATGCATCAACTAACGTCTGGATATTATCTGCAATCGCATCAGTGTTTGGTTTAAAACCAATCGTCACAGGCTCGGTGCTTGGCTTCTTTAATGTGAGCTCGAATGCATTATTAATAGAAAATGTATTTGAGTAAGAAGAATGTTCGGCACCATTTATGGTAAAGCTGCTGTTATGTGCAGGTTCCGTAATCTGGTTGATACCAAGAACATCCATTGCTTCAATCGAAGCCGCACTTGCGTTTGGAGCAATGGTAAAAAGAGAAGTCTCATTTTCACTGAGCCCTGTCTGCAAAGAGGTCAGGGCCAGGGCGCTCGAACCATTACCATCGCTTCTTAACTCGGCAGTGATACCTAAATTGGAAGAATTGACGAGACCGGCCAATTTGGTCAGAATGTCCCGATTGTTTTCCTCCGGACTTACATTGTATTGAAATTCATACGAACCGGATCCGGTATTCAAATCGAAAGAATAGGAACCGGCAGACAGACTATGGTAAGTATCTTTGAGATAATTTCCGATATTTGTCTGAGGGGTGGCAAGTTCTTTGACAGAAATGGAAAAATTTTCTGCATTATTATTTTCACTTCCGTCACCTATGTAAGTAACCCCGACTTCTGCATCATCTGAGGAGACAGCTACTTTTTTCTGGAAAGAATCCTCAAAAGCGCCATACCTGTCGGACAGGGATGCAACAACATTCTGAATCGACTTTGCACTTTCCTTGATGTCGATTGCATACCGTTTGGCGACCTCCATATTCGGAATCTTGTACAGAGGAGAATCTTTATTTGATTTGACAATCTGATTATAAACTTTGCGCAGATCGCTCTTCTTATGAGAGTCATAGCGCGACACTTTTTTCTGTGCATACGTTGAAATATAATAATCGTATGCGCTGTCGATACGTGCCATAAAAATCCCCTCCTTTCATCCGTGATTCTGCAAAAAACAGTGGGGATCGTAAAATCCATTTATACATATATATTATATCGCGCATTTTGGGGCTTTTCAACAGCTATATAAACAAGAAAATTTGATTTCCTATACAAAATATTGTAAAAATGACTTTTTTTCAAGAAAAGTAGTTGACGCATACTTGAAATCGTGCTATTCTATGAAAGCTTGGAAGTAGGTCTTTTTTTTATGCCTTTTTTTAGGCAAGACAACACAAAGAATAAAAACGGAGGTGGAAGTTGTGCGCACAAAGATTACATTAGCCTGCACAGAGTGTCAGCGTCGTAATTACAACATGACAAAGGACAAGAAGACTCATCCGGACAGAATGGAAACCAAAAAGTATTGTAGATTCTGCAAGACTCATACAATGCACAAGGAAACAAAGTAGTCTAGGATAGAGTAAAGGAGTTACGAAATGGGACAGACAGAAAACGTTGAAAAGGCTCCAAAGACAAACTGGTTCAAAGGAATCAAGGCAGAGTTCAGCAAGATTATCTGGCCTGAGCAGAAATCAGTTGTCAGACAGACTATTGCGGTAGTTGCTGTTTCTGTAGTTACCGGTCTTATTATTGCACTGCTGGATTGGGCAATTCAGCACGGTGTGAATTTCCTTGTTGGTTTGAAATTTTAACGGAGGCATAGTGATTTATGGCAGAGGCGAACTGGTATGTAGTTCATACCTATTCAGGTTATGAGAACAAAGTCAAAGCGAATATTGACAAGACAATTGAGAACAGACATCTGGAGGACCAGATTCTTGAAGTTCGGGTTCCTCTCGAAGAAGTGACAGAGGTAAAGAACGGAGTAAAGAAGCAGGTTTCGAAGAAAATGTTCCCTGGCTATGTGCTGATTCATATGATTATGAATGATGATACATGGTATGTTGTCCGCAATACCAGAGGCGTGACTGGCTTCGTTGGACCGGGAAGCAAACCGGTACCACTCACGGACGCCGAGATGAGACCGCTTGGAATTAAGGCAGAGAATGTTGTGGTTGATTTCGCAGAAGGCGATATGATCGTAGTCATCGGCGGTGTATGGAAAGATACCTGCGGTGTGATTACAGCAATGAACCATAACAAACAGACAGTTACTATCAATGTGGATCTGTTCGGTCGCGAGACACCGGTAGAAGTAAGTTTCGCAGATGTAAAGAAAATGAATTAAGGAGGCAATTCCAATGGCAAAGAAAGTTGAAGGATACATTAAATTGCAGATTCCTGCTGGAAAGGCTACACCAGCTCCTCCAGTTGGACCAGCTCTTGGACAGCACGGTGTTAACATTGTAGAGTTCACAAAGCAGTTTAATGCGAAGACAGCCGATCAGGGCGACTTAATCATCCCTGTAGTTATTACTGTATATGCAGACAGAAGTTTTAGTTTTGTAACTAAGACACCACCTGCTCCAGTATTAATCAAGAAAGCTTGCAACATCAAGTCTGGTTCTGGTGAACCAAACAAGACTAAGGTTGCCAAGATCACAAAGGCACAGCTTCAGGAAATCGCTGAGCTGAAGATGCCAGACTTAAACGCTGCTAACATTGAGGCTGCAATCAGCATGATCGCTGGTACAGCAAGATCAATGGGTGTTGAGGTTGTTGACTAGGCAGTGTGCTGCACAGCAGAATACTGCACCGTGCGCGCAAGGCATTAGCTTTTTGAATGCGCACGTCCCGATGATGTAGAAAACATCGAAAATATTTTGAAACTAGTGGGAGGGCATTTCCTACCCGATAAAAGAATGACCCATTTTCCCGCTGGGAAAAGGGCTGGGTCGTAAGCAAAGTCGCAAAGACGACCCATTTTCCTACGGAAAAGGGCTGGATCATAAGCAATCAGTCAGCGGAGCTGACAGCTTATGATATTTACCACAAGGAGGTTTATATTTCATGAAAAGAGGAAAGAAATATCAGGACGCTGTAAAAGCATACGATAGAGCTGCTCAGTACGATGTTGCTGATGCAATTGATATCGTAAAGAAGAATGCTACAGCAAAATTTGATGAGACAATCGAACTTCATCTTAGAACAGGCTGTGATGGACGTCACGCAGAGCAGCAGATCCGTGGTGCGGTTGTATTACCACACGGAACTGGTAAGACTGTAAGAGTTTTAGTTTTCGCTAAGGGAACTAAAGTAGACGAGGCGCAGGCAGCCGGAGCAGACTTCGTTGGAGGAGAGGAATTAATTCCTAAGATCCAGAACGAGGGATGGTTAGACTTCGATGTTGTAGT
>ULVX01013405.1_pt1 | contig 97667 bp, 94 predicted proteins | sample 1959811 | NCBI WGS metagenome assembly ULVX01 (sample SAMEA4835797, study PRJEB28245) | human gut metagenome | biome: gut microbiome; material: fecal sample | place: Denmark | collected 2008
ACTGGAAACGAACCGGGCACGTCATTTAGACGTGTGACTTTCCTTTGGAAAGTCTTTTCTTGATTGCACCTCCAAGAATGAAATACTATTTAGATATCAGTACGCAAATCTATAATATATATTTGAAGTATGTTTCAAGTCAGGATATTCATGTATATTCCATTGATGAAGTGTTTATTGATGCGACACCATATTTAAATACGTATCAATTAACACCAAAAGAATTCGCAATGAAAATGATTCTAGATATTTATGAAACAACGGGCATCACGGCTACGGCAGGTATTGGTACGAATTTATATCTTGCCAAGGTGGCGATGGATATTGTGGCCAAACATAAAGATCCAGATGAAAATGGGGTTCGTGTTGCGGTTTTAAATGAGTATAGGTATCGTAAATTGTTGTGGAATCATAAGCCTTTGATTGATTTTTGGCGTGTTGGTAAAGGGTATGAGAAAAGATTGCATAAACTAGGTATTGATACAATGGGTAAGCTTTGTGCCTTTAGCTTAGAACATGAGGATGTTTTGCTTAAAACATTTGGTGTAAATGCCGAACTATTGATTGATCATGCCTGGGGATATGAGCCTTGTACAATGGAAGATATTAAGGCGTATAAACCGGAAAAGAATAGTATAGGTTCGGGTCAGGTCTTATCTTGTGGATATGAAAAAGAAAAGGCTAAGATTTTAGTAAAGGAAATGGTGGAATCTTTAGCTTTAAGTTTGGTGGATAAGCATTTGGTGACAAATAAAGTGGTTCTTACAATTGGTTATGAAACAAATGAAGCATATACAGGTGAAACAATGGTTGATTTTTATGGACGTGTTTTGCCGAAAAGCTTAAATAAAATTGTTCATTTACCTCAAAAGACAAATGCGAATTCAATTCTAATTCAAAATATATTGGATGTATATGATCGGTATGTGGATTCTAGTTTATTGGTGCGAAGAATCAATGTGGCAGCTATTGAAGTGGTTGATGAAAAGAATCGTGGCTTTGAACAGATCGTTTTATTTTCAAATGCGGATGAAGAAGAATTGAAGAAGGAAAATGATCTTCAAAAGGTGACTTTAAAAATAAAGAATAAGTATGGCAAAAATTCAATTTTAAAGGGAACGGATTTTGAAAAGGGTGCCAAGGCCAAAGAAAGAAATGAGCAGATTGGAGGGCATAAGGCATAATGGATGAAAGATGGTATACAATGGATCGTCCTAAAAGTAAATATCCAAAGATGTCGATGTTAGATCGTGCTGCTCAATTTGCACCTTTTGCAGCTTTAACAGGTCATAAAGAGGCGATATTAGAGCAACAAAGAATAACGCAGACAAAACGTATTTTATCGAATGAAGAAAAGCTTAGAATCAATGAAAAAATCATTGAATTGATGAATTTAAAATCGAAATGCAGAATTACTTATTTTGAAAAGGATAAGACAAAAAGTGGTGGTCAGTACTTAAAGAGGGTTTTATCTTTTAAGCGGTTGGATGAATTAAATAAGATTTTGTGCTTTAAAGAGAATATTCAGATACAAATAGAGGATATTGTAGATATTGAAATATGGGAACATTGACTTGTTCCTTTTTCTTTAATAAAATGGTACACAAGTAAACAATAAGAAAGAAGGTAAATTATGAATATACTATTTGTTGTTTTAGTTACATTTTTTGCAGGTATGGGAGCTGGATTAGGAACTGGTTTTGCGGGCATGAGTGCGGCTGCTGTCATCTCTCCTATGTTGATCACATTTTTAAATATGGACCCTTATATGGCTGTAGGTATTGCCTTATCGAGTGATGTTTTGGCAAGCGCAGTGAGTGCTTATACGTATAAGAAGAATGGAAATCTAGATGTAAAAAATGGTGTTATTATGATGATTACCGTTTTGATCTTCACTGTCGTTGGAAGCTATATCTCGAGTCTAATCCCTTCACAGACAATGGGTTCCTTTTCAGTCTTTATGACATTCTTGTTAGGAATTAAATTTATCGTGCGCCCTGTCATGACAACGAAGGAAAGCATGGAGGCTATAGATCCAAAGAAAAGAGTGAGACAATCTATTTTATGTGGTATGTTGATTGGTTTTATTTGTGGTTTTATAGGCGCTGGAGGTGGCATGATGATGCTTCTGATTTTAACGACTGTTTTAGGATATGAATTAAAAACAGCTGTAGGAACAAGTGTGTTTATCATGACTTTTACAGCCTTAACAGGTGCGATTTCACATTTTTCAATTGGTGGAAGTCCAGATTATGTTGTGATGGCATTATGCATTTTATTTACTTTCATTTGGGCTAGAATTGCCGCTAAATTTGCGAATAAGGCAACGCCAAAGACATTGAATCGTTTGACTGGAGTTGTGCTTGTTGTATTAGGTGTAGTGATCATGGGTTTTAATATGATGTAAAAAAAACAGCCATTGGCTGTTTCATAGAGATTGCATTCATAATTTAAAACAATTGTATTGTTGTCTTGTGAAGTTTATGCCTTTCAATCGTTTTAAATAGAATACTTGTTACTGGAAAGATGATATCTTTTATTATGGGATATCGAACATGAGTATCAGATAATAAATCTTCTGAATACATTTATAATTATAATTACAGTAAAGTATTTTGTCTTATGATAAATAGTCAAAAAATATAGATATATTATCATTTTTGGTTTATATTTAGTTTATGGAAAATAAATTGCACATTTTAAATGGATATTCAGATGAATTGTTTCCTGTGAATATCTGTGTTGTTAGAAAATATAGTGATTTACCGATTGGTAGTGGCTTTAAGTCTTTGCACTGGCATGAAGACTTGCAGTTTGTACTTTGCACTAAGGGTTATGTCAATTATCAGGTGAATGGAATTGAGTACAAACTTAAAGAAAAAGAGGCATTGTTTATTAATAAAGGTGCACTGCATATGTCGAGTGATATGAGTGAAGATGGTGAATATGTAACACTTACTTTTCCTGAAGATTTACTTTTTTTCTTTAAAGAGAGTCGAATGAAATATAAGTATGTATGGCCTTATACGCATATGGATTTTTTAAGGTGTTATGAAATCAAGGAAAAGAATCAGATTATTAAATGTTTGTATGATATTTATAATATTCATTTAAATGGTTCGGATATGTTTGAATATGATGTTTCTATTTTAATCACAATGATTTGGAGAGATTTGGTGAAGAGCTTATCTACAATTGATTTTATACCAAACAAAAAAGATATCGAAAGACAAGAACGAGTACAAGTGATGCTTGTATATATTCATACGTATTATGCCGATGATTTATCTTTAAAAGATATTGCGGATGCAGGAACGATGAGTATTGCACAATGCAATCGTTGTTTTAATAAGATGTTGAATGTAACGCCATATGAGTATTTAATTCAATATCGATTGCAGAAGGCAACAAATCTTTTAAAGTATGCCACGTTGAATGTAACGGAAATATCTGAGATTGTTGGTTTTAATAATGTAACGCATTTTATTCAGGTGTTTAAAAAGGTATATGGCATATCGCCAAAGAAATATAGAATGATGGAGGATCAAAATGAAAAGGGCAGTTGAAGAAATCTTAAAGTTTAATGAGGAAAGAGATTGGGATCAATTTCATAATCCAGAAAATTTAGCTAAATCCATTAGTATTGAGGCAGGAGAGTTGTTGGAATGCTTTCAATGGAATAATGAATATGATAAGCAACATGTTTGTGAGGAATTGGCAGATGTGATGAATTATTGTATTTTAATGGCCAACAAACTAGGTGTGGATATGGAAGAGATTTTGTTGATGAAATTGGAACAAAATAAGAAGAAATATCCGGTAGAAAAGTGTAAAGCATCTTCTAAAAAGTACACAGAACTGATAAAATAAGGGTATGTTAGATATCGAGCGATTACAATTCTTAGATTTATATAGTTTTGAACTACGATTGGATTATTTTGAGAAGATTCTAGAGTTTACGAGTTCTTCTTATTCCTTTTATTGGTTAGAGGCTATATTAAATGTAATGATTTATAAGGATACAATTGAATTTGATGAAATCTTAGATGAAATGATTTCTTTAGCCTATGAGGATGTGGTAGAAAAAGGGTATCACTTGGGTCCGTTGATTCATCAAAAGCGTACAAACGCATTGGAAAATGCGATTTTAAGCATTCAAAAGTATTTGCCTGAAAATTGTTCGAAACAAGAAATTATTATTTGTGTGAAACAACATGATGAAGATTTAAAGGAATATAAGAAACTATTGATCATGCAGACACCATATCGTTTATTATCGAGTTTTTTGGTGGATGTAGGTGGTAATGATCCAATTTGGAATCGTCCTAAAGATATTATAGAAACAATCAAAGATTATAATGAAAAATATAGACTTCCATATATCATAGAAAATGACAGGGGTCTTAAAAGAAGAGTTGTTGTTCAACCGGAATGGAGAGATTTCTTAATGACTAATTATCGTGTCATTATGGAATGGGTCCATGATGAAAAAATCAAGTATCTTGAAAAGCGAAAGATTGAAGAAAGTGCATCTTAGGATGTGCTTTTCTTTTGGTTAAAATAAAAACATGGCAAAAAATAGTAAAATTCAAAAAAAGTGTATATTAATGATATATAAAATGAAAAAACTCCTTTATGTAAAGGAGCCATTGTCAGATGGTAGCGCGTACGGGATTCGAACCCGTGATACAGCCTTGAGAGGGCTGTGGCTTAACCGCTTGCCGAACGCGCCGTGTGCTTAAGTATTATAGCACAAAATAAAAGAGAAGTATATACTTCTCTTACAATTCTGCAATCAAATCGCATAAGTTTTTATAGGCTTTTTGAAAAGATTCTAGGTTTAATTTTTCTTCTGGCGTATGACAACCTTCGGCAATAGGACCGTATGTGATGATATCTAAATCTGGAATCAATCCTTTTAGAATACCCGTTTCCATACCGCCGTGGGATGCTTCTGTTTCCATTTCTACACCTTGTCTTTTTAAGATTTCTTTTAATGTATCTCTTAATGGGCTATTAGCTTCATAGTTCCATCCACAAAAGTTTGTATCTTCATGTTCAAATGCATGACATAATTGTGCAATCATTTTGATTTTATTTCCTAATTCATCCTTCATAGATTCTAATGGGGAACGAATGCAGAATGCACATTTTACAACATTGTCTTCTGTTCTTAGTTTACCTAAGTTAAGGGAAGCTAGTGTTAATCCTTCAATGGCCATCGATTTATGCTGCAAACCATTTGGTAATAAATAGTATAGTGTAATTAATTCATTTGTATCTTTTGAAGTAAAGGCTTTAGTAGCTTTTTCTGTTTCTTCCAATTGAATATCAAGCTTACTATCACTGAATTCAAATTCTGTTTTTAAATCGGCTGTGATTTGTTCAATATTTGGTTTAATATCTGAAACGAAAGTTGCTTCTGCTTCTCTAGGAATTGCATTTTCTTTTAGACCACCATTTACAGATACAATTTGAATATCTTTTAATGTTTGTAGAACTCGAAATAAGATTTTAATGGAGTTACCCTTTTCTTGATCAATGTAAGCACCTGAATGACCACCATCTAATCCTTTGACAATAAGTTTGTAGGTTGGTTTATTTACTTCTTCAAAAGCACATGTTTTATTGACATAGGCATAGCGACCACCACTTGTTGTGGTACAAGTACTAACTTCACCACCACCATCTAAACCAATCATCTTTTTGGCATTGAAGTATTCTTTCTTTAAATTAATAGATCCTAATAGACCCACTTCTTCTTGTACAGTAAATACACATTCTAAGTTTGGATGTTTTAGAGTATCATCACTAAGAATGGCCAACATGTAGCTCACTCCAAATCCATCATCGGCACCTAATGTTGTTCCTTTGGCTTTTAACCATCCATCTTCAATATATAAATTTAAAGCATCGGTTTCAAAGTCAAAATCAACATCCTTGTTTTTTTCACATACCATATCCATATGCGCCTGCAACATTACAGTATCGTGATTTTCATAGCCTGGTGTAGCATCTTTATAAATAATTACATTATTCATATCATCACGAACATATTTAAAATTATGTTCCTTCGCAAAGTTTTCTACATAGTCTGCGATTTTTTCTTCATGAAAAGATCCATGAGGAATTTTTGAGATTTCTTCAAAATATTTGAAGATTGGGACATTTTCATCTAATACACTCATTGTTTATACCTCCACTTGATTAAAAATAGTATAGTACAAAAAATGAGAGACGCAAGTCTCTCACTATTGAATATTGATATATCTTGTTTCTTCTTCATGCTTTACAGGCTTTGTAGGCAATAAGATAAATAATTCTCCATTGTCAAAACGAGCTTTGATATCTTCTTGTTTGTAGCCTTCACCAATATAGAAAGAACGAGAATAAGTTCCAGTAAATCTTTCTTGACGAAGTACACGCGTATCTTCTTTGTTGATATTACGAGTTGCTGTGATCTTTAGATATCCATCTTTCAATTCAATTTGAATATTTTCTTTTTGGATGCCACAAACCTCCATGCAGATTTGATAATATCCATCTTTTTCATAAATATCTGTTCTTAAAACAGTATTTGTATCTTGTTTTTTAGTATCATTGAAAAAGTCATCAAAATAATTAGGGTAATAGCGCATATTGAATCCTCCTTAGCACTTATATCTTTTAACTGCTAATATCATAGTACAATTGCTTGGCACAGTCAATATCTGAGTGCTAATAATTTTGAGATTCGTTTAAATTTTGATTTTACGGGTTTTGCAACACTTTTTTTGATTGTTGATCACCTAATTAATTGAGTATGAAAAAAAACAGTCAATCATAAATGAAAGACTGTTTTAAATTATGTACTTTATTACTTTGTGTAAAGATTTAACTGATGGTCTATGTCCCTTCGGGTATACATGACTCTAAGTATTGTTACAACCTTTTTATCACAATCTGGAATATATAGTACGACATAATTATCTACTGGTAATACACGAAGTCCACGGCTTTTCCATGGCTCTTTTTCATATCTTCGATAACGCTCTGGCATCGTATTCAGACTTAATATCTGTTTTTCCAAACGGTCAAGTTGTCCACTTGCATTTTTCGGTGATTGTAATTCAAAAGCAATATATTCAAAAATCCCTCTCAAATCACTGTCAGCCTGTTGGGATACTTCTACTTCATATATCATAAACCATAATCTTTGCGAATGTCAGCAAAGGCTTTTTTTGCATTTTTTGTCCGTCCAGCTTGCATATCTGCATATCCTTTTTCCAATTCTTCATTGAACTCTACTTCTGATAATGTGTTGATATCAACCGGTCTGGTAGATGGTATTTTTACTTCAAATGGAAGTCCTCTCTGTAAGATGATTTGTTTATAAAACATATTGATAGCACTGGACGCAGAGATACCAAGTGCAGACAGGATACTTTCTGCGTTTTCTTTAACCTCTGGTTCAATTCTTGCATATAAATTTGCTGATTTTGTTGCCATATAAAACATCTCCTTTCGTGAGTAGTGTTTCCGTCTATCTTTATTATATGCAGATGTCCGTACATTAGCAATACTAATTTTGCGCTCCAAAAATCTTGTTGAATAACTGTAGTAATACATCTTTTGCACCGGACGCAATAGGCTAGCTTGAAATAGTGAAGATCTAATTTTTTTCAGTGACGACAATAAAGCTGTCGGGATACTTTGTAGTTTTCAGTAATCGCTTTACTATTTTATTCGAAAATTTTTTCTTCTTCCGATTTTGAGTATAGAAAAGGAACGCAAAAAATGTACGTTCCGTAGTCTATCAAAATATTTAAATTTTTCTTATGGAGTGTTAAGTGCTAATTATTTTGTCGCTTGTTACGAGTACACTTTTCTGCATCAATAGCCAAGACAAACATAAGTGCATCCAATGCATTTTCTACATCTTTAACATCAATGACATAAGTATCTGTAAAATTAAATATTTCTTTACGAATAATCGCTACAGTAACATAGCTTTCATCCACAATTGTATAATTCCATTCAGTAAGAGTTCCATCAATATGCCATCCATTATAGTCAATGTTGTAATGTGGAGCAAAGAAAGATAATTCTTTCGATAGACATCCAATATATTCATTATTCTTATAGATTTCAAATTTAGGAAGAAGAGTTATCACCTTTTCTAATACAGTACCCACTTCATTTCCATTTTGATCATAAATGACGAGTTTATGTCCCCAAGAAAGTTTTCCTTCGACTTGATATATGACCTGACCATCTTCGTTGTATATATCATAACTGTCAAACCAGGAAAAGAATCGTTGCTTAAATAATAGTTTCATAATTTCACCACCATCCCAATTATAGCATTGAATATATTTAAGGTTTATTTAAGTTTTAATATATATACTCATTAACGAAATAGGTGATTATACTTTTCATGCCCTTAGAATAATCATGCCTATTTCTTTTTTTTGACAATTTTTAAATTCTTAAGAAAACTTAAGGAAATCTTAAGTAAAACATAATACAATGTTTCTGAGGTGAATTTGTTATGAAGAAAAGACTCGGAAACATATTGATATTTGTATTGATTATAGGCCTTACGATTGGATATGGAATCTATAAAGATGATCAATCAAGAGTCACAGTCAATAAAATCTATACGACTCAGTTTCAAGAGCAGGCATTATCAGATTTAGAAAATGAAAAAGGAAATGGAAACTATACACTTCAAAATATATTTATGAAATACAATCCATTTTCAACCAATACACAATCGATGTATGTTTATTTTAATACATCCAAAGCGGCTAAAATTACATATACAGTGAGTTGTGCTGATTATGCGGATTTTACAGCTACAGCTTATCAGGCAAAAGAATATCAAAAAGAACATGAGTTTCAATTGATTGCTTGATTCCTGATTGTACAAATACAATCACAATTACAGCTACTTATAAGGATGGTACAAGTCAAAGTGTTAGTACAAATTATACAATGGGATCACTTTTAGGTGATGAAGATATACAACTTGAACAAGTGTCTGGTTCTAAACAAGACTTAGGCAATGGTTTATATACACTATTAGGAAATGATTCCGATGATCAAGACTTTGTCTATATGTATGATACAAATGGCATTTTGCGTTCAGAAATCCCCATTATTGGATATCGTTCTCATCGTATGTTGATGCAAAATCAAACATTATATATGAGTGTATCAACACATCGAATGGCAGCTATTAATCATTTGGGAATGATAGAACACATTTATAATTTGGGCAATTATATAGTTCATCACGATTATCAATTTGATCAGGATGGAAATTTGATTTTATTAGCTACAAATGAAGAGAAGAATAGTGTAGAAGACTGCATTATTAAATTAGATGTAGACACAGAAGAAGTAAGTGAATTATTAGATTTAGAAGATTTATTTAAAAGCTACAAAGAAAGCACGAATCATAAGGAAGGCTCAAAATGGGATTGGATGCATATCAATACACTTCAATATCTAAGTGATGATAGTGTTATTCTTTCTTCTCGAGAAACAAGTTCAATCATTAAAATCAAGGATGTAAGCACAAATCCAAGTATTGATTATATTATTGGAAATGAAGATTTCTGGAAAGATACGGATTATACAGAATATCTATATACAAAAGTAGGTGATTTCTTGACAAGTGGAGGACAACATACTGTAACCTATATGGAAGATGATTCGCTTGAATCAGGTCAATACTATCTATATATGTTTAACAACAACTTTGGCTACTCAAAGACAAGAAAAGATTATGATTGGACAGTAAATGAAGGAATTCAAACAAGTATTACAGAAGGTACAACATCGTATTACTATCAATATTTAGTGGATGAAAATGAAGGTACATATACATTAGTCAATTCGTTTGAAGTTCCGTTTAGTGCCTATGTATCCAGTGCACAAAATCTAGGTAATCATATTGTCATAGATTCAGGTATTGCAGGACTATTATCCATTTATGATACGGATGGAAATCTTGAACAGCAATTGAGTATAAAGAAAAATGATCGATTTATTTATCGAATCTATTATTATGATTATAAAGGATATTATTTTAGTTAGAGAGCAATCTCTAACTTTTTTTAAGGCAATTTTAAGTGTTGTTTCGTATGTTTATGGTATGACATATAAAGAATTTTATGAATCTGACTATGATCAGTTTAAGAAAGTACTCGATTCTGTTTTAAATACGATTGAATCGAGTTCATTAGCTTGTATACAATATACTACTTCTAGGATCAAATCGCCGGAAAGTGTTTTAAAAAAGATTGGCAATGACTATGCATTACTTCATGACATTATTGGTGTTCGCATCATTTGTTCATTTGTGGATGAAATCTATGAAGTAAAAGATTGGATCAATTCTAGTTTTGAAGTGGTGGAAGTAAGAGACTATTTAAGACATCCCAAACCAAGTGGATATCGAAGTCTACATGTGATTATTAAAGTAGATGGATGTTTCGTTGAAATTCAGGTGCGAACGATTGCACTTGATTTTTGGGCAAATCTAGAACATCAAATTCATTATAAGAAAGATGTTGAGGATGAAAAATTGATTCGTAGTGAGTTAAAACGATGTGCCGATGAAATTGCTTCTTTAGACTTATCATTTCAAACAATTAAAGATAGAATCGAGGGATAATATGCGATTGTTGATTGCGGATGATGAAGAAAATTTGGCTTATGCATTAAAAGCGGTTTTAGAAGATGCGGGCTATAATTGCGATGTGTGTTTTGATGGAAAGAGTGCCATTCGTTTGATTTCTCAAGAAATTTATGATGGATTGATCTTAGATATTATGATGCCAGAAAAGAATGGGTATGAAGTATTGTCTATTATACGAAATAAAAAGATAGATATTCCTATATTACTTTTAAGTGCATTAAATGAAGTGAATGATAAGGTTCAAGGTTTTGATTTAGGAGCCAATGATTATTTATCCAAGCCCTTTTCGACAAAGGAATTAATTGCTCGAATCAAAGTGATGTTAAAAGAAAATATAGTGGATGATTCTTATTTACAATATCAAGATATTCTATTGAATAAGAAAGAAGAGACGCTTTCTTGTAAGAATATAAAATATCAATTGTCTAAATATGAATGTAGTATTCTTTCTTTGTTGATTCGAAGTGAATTAAATCGAGTACCTGTATGGCTTGTGATTGAAAAAGTATGGCAAAATAAGGTGGATGTAGATGTAAAAACTGTTTCACTTTATATATCTTATGTTAATAGAAAATTAAAAGCATTAGATTCGAAAGCATATATAAAATTTGATGAAGAAAACATAGAACTGTGTGTTAATATATAAAAAAGAAGAAAGGGCGGGAAAATATGAATATATTAGTTGTGGATGATGAAAAAAATATTGCGTATGCGATTGCACAAATATTAGAAGAACAGAAATGGCAAGTTACGATGGCCTATGATGGTCAAGAAGGTTTAGACCTTGCGCTAAGCGGATATTATGATGTAGCTATTTTAGATATTATGCTTCCGGGTATGAATGGTTTTGAAATTGTACAAAAGATGCGTGCTAATAAGGTTGAAACTCCTACACTATTATTATCGGCATTAGATGAAATTCCAGATAAAGTCAAAGGCTTAAATGTAGGTGCAGACGACTATATGACAAAGCCATTTTCAGCTGCTGAACTTGTAGCCCGCATCAATGCACTGACAAGACGAAAAGGGGAAGTCATCGTTCATGAATTAAAATATGAAGATCTTTCTTTACAACTTGATACTTGCGAGTTGTATTGTGCGAGTCATCATATTCATTTGGGATATAAAGAGTTTGAAATAATGAAACAATTAATGTCGCATCCAGAAATGATTACCTCTAAAGACGATTTGATTATCTCTGTATGGGGAAGTGAAAGTGATGCGATGGATAATAATGTCGAAGTATATATTTCATTCTTAAGAAAGAAATTGAAGTTTTTAAAGAGTCAAGTTTCAATCAAAGTGATTCGAAAAGTTGGATATCGACTTGAGGTATGCGATGCTTAAAAAATTACAGACAAAATTCATTTTGATTTTAATGTCCTTTGTCAGTGTAATTCTACTATCTGTATTTGGCATAGTTTGCTGCTCAAATTATATCCACGATAAAAAGGATGTCGAACGAAGTTTGGAAATGGCTTTGCGGTTAAAAGATAAAGATTTTTCGATTTCATTTGGAAATAGTCGTAATTTTAATGGGAATTCCTTTGTGATCTATACAGATTCTAATTATGAATATATGATCACAAGTCGTACAGTATGGAATATATATGCAGAAGATGCACAAAGTTTGATTGAAAGTGTGGAACATAAAGAGGATGTGGGCGTACTAAAAAAACTTGGGTTTGCGTATAAAAAAGAAAAGATTACGAACTATCAAGTGAATGAGGATACCCTTATTCCTTCTGGTTATGCCGTAGCCTTTGTGGATATATCGAATATGCAGTCCTCTTTTCAAAGAATGTTGATTATATCTGTACAAATTGGATCGAGTGTATTACTTGTATTCTTTATATTAAGTTGTATTTTAAGTAAATGGGCACTAAAACCAGTTGAGCAAGCATGGGATAAACAAAAACAGTTTGTCGCCGATGCCAGCCATGAATTGAAAACGCCATTAACCGTTATTTTAGCTGATAGTGATGTGTTATTAAATCATTCTACAGAATCTATTTCTTCACAGAAAAAATGGATAGAATCCATTCAAAGTGAAGCAAATCGAATGCGTAAGCTTGTAGAAAATATGTTGTTTCTTGCCAAAAATGATGCGAATCGAATTGAAATTTCGATGCAGAATTGTTCTTTGAGTGATATATGTTTTCATTGCGTTTTACCATTTGAATCGATTGCGTTTGAAAAAGGTATTGATTTAATCGATGAAGTGGAAGAGAATATAGAGGTACATGGAAATGAGTCACAATTAAAACAATTGATTTTGATTTTCTTGGACAATGCGATCAAATATACACCTTCAGGTGGAAAGATATATTTTAAGTTGGCAAAGATACAAAATAAACCCGTTCTTACGATTCGTAATACGGATAGTTATATTCCGCCTGAAGATTTAAAACATGTATTCGAACGTTTCTATCGTGTTGATAAATCAAGAAAATATCAAGGTGGAGCCGGTTTAGGTCTATCGATCGCAAGTCAGATTGCACAAAGTCATAAAATTAAATTAAGTGTGACGAGTGATGAAAAACAAGGTACAGAATTTACTTTGAATTTCTAGGAGGAAAATTATGTTTCAAAAAAGAGTCGATCAAGTAATTGAAAAAATGAAGGCAGATGGGCTTAAACAAATCTTAGTGAGTGAACCATGCAGTATCTATTATTTAACCGGTGTGGATGTAGGTCCAGGAGAAAGATTGTTTGCGCTATATTTGAATGATGAAGGAAGAAAAGTATTATTTTTAAATACATTATTTACAGTTGAACAAAAGGATTGCGAAGAAATTTGGTACAGTGATACAGACGATTCGATTTCAATGTTGGCAAGTGTGATCGATTCTAAAGAAACACTTGGCATTGATAAAGAATGGACAGCACGCTTCTTGATTCCTTTAATGGAAAAGTGTAAAGGATTAAAAGTAGTATTAGGCTCTAAATATGTGGATGCTACTCGTGCTATTAAAGATGAAAAAGAAATTGAATGCATGATTGAAAATTCACAGATCAACGATGTGGTGATGGAACGTACAAGAGATTTCATTTCAGAAGGTATGACTGAAAAACAAGTGGAAGCTTTTATTGTTGAACAATATAAATTGTTAGGATGTCAAGACGTGTCATTCTCACCTATTTGTTCATTTGGAGCAAATGGTGCTGATCCTCACCACATGCCAGATGATTCTGTTTTAAAAGCCGGAGATAGTATTGTGATCGATATTGGTGGAAGAAAAGATCGTTATTGTTCGGATATGACACGTACTTATTTCTGTAAAGAAGCAAGTGATGAATATAAAAAGATTCATGATATTGTTCGTGTTGCCAATGAAAAAGCGGAAAAAATCATTCGTCCAGGCGTTCGTCTATGTGATATTGATTTAACAGCACGTAATTATATTTCAAGTTTTGGCTATGGCGAATACTTTACACACCGCCTTGGACATTTTATTGGTCAAACCGATCATGAATTTGGAGATGTAAGTTCTACAAATACGGAAACTGTAAAACCAGGCATGATTTTCTCAATTGAGCCAGGCATTTATTTGCCAAATAAAATGGGTGTTCGTGTAGAAGATCTAGTCTTAGTTACTGAAGATGGTTGTATTGTATTAAATAAAGTAGATAAAAAATATGCGATGATTGGTTAATCATCGCATTTTACTTACTATTTACCTAAACAGAATTTAGAGAATAAAGTGTCCAATAAATCTTCTCTATGAACTTCGCCTAAGATTTCTTTCAAGTGATCATGAGCTGCCTGAATATCAATTTCTATCAAGTCAGGCTCTACCATCATATCCATAGCTTCTTTCGCCCTTAACATATCTTCTTTAGCTTGATTCAATAAACCAATTTGACGCTCATTTGAAAGTAATGGATCTTCTTTTAATAAATCATTTTGATACAGATTTTCTAAGGCATCAATCAATGGTTGAATCTCTTTATTGGAAGCTGAAATCCAAATGCCATCTTTATTTGCCTCTGCCTGATCTAATTTATTATAGATAATTAAGCGCATTTTATCTTTTGTCAGTTCTAATAATTGTTTGTCTTCTTCATCCAATTCTTTGGAACCATCAAAGACTAAAAGAACCAATTTGGCATCTTTTAATTTTTCTTGACTCTTTTCAATACCAATCTGTTCAATCTTATCATTCGATTCACGAATGCCCGCTGTATCAATTAGATTTAATTGCACACTACCAATATGGATTTGTCCCTCAACTAAGTCTCTTGTGGTCCCGGCAATATCTGTAACAATGGCTTTATCTTCTTCAAGAAGGGCATTCAGTAAGCTGGATTTACCAACATTTGGCTTACCAACAATAATAGTATCAATTCCTTTTTTTAACATTTGCCCCGTTTGAACACGAGAAAGAATGTGATCAATTTTTTCTAACCAATCATTTGTTTTGGGTAACAAGTCATTCGTTGTTAATTGTTCGACATCTTCATATTCAGGATAATCAATATTCACTTCAATTTGTGCAATAATATCCATTAAATCATCAATCAAAGGTTGGAGTAGTTTTTTTACACTTCCCTTAATTCCATGAATCGCCATAGTAGCCGCTGTATTGTTGCTCGCTTCGATCATGTCTTGAACAGCTTCAGCTTGGGATAAGTCAATTCTTCCATGGTAGAAGGCGCGTTGCGTAAATTCTCCTGGCTTGGCAAGATCGGCTCCCGCACTTAAAACCATGGATAAGATTTTACGTGTAATAAAAGTACCCCCATGACAGTTGATTTCTACAATATCTTCTCGTGTATATGTTTTTGGTGCTCTAAAAATAGAGATTAAAACTTCATCCACTGGATTTTTATCTGGATCTATAATAAAGCCATAATGAATCGTATGACTTTTCGCATTCATAATATTACGGTCAAATATTTTTTGAGTGATTTCAATAGCTTGATCTCCACTTAAACGAATGATGGAAATGGCGCCATCTTGTAAAGAAGTGGAAATAGCCGCAATTGTGTTTTCAAACATAGAAAAACATCCTTTCTTTCTTAGTGTATTTTATCATAAAAGATGTATAATGTCTTAGACAGAGGTGTAAACATGATAGAATATACAAAAAATCAAGTACACGAAGTGGCGTGTGCATTTAATGAACATAAAATTATAGCTTTACCTACAGATACTGTGTATGGTGTAGGTGTAAAGTATGGTAATTTAGACGATTTAGAACGATTAAAACGCGCAAAACATCGTCCAGAAACGAAACCCATTCCGATGATGGTTTCAAATATAGAACAAATGAAACAAGTTGCTTTAGTGGATGAAAGAATCGAAAAGATTGCCGCTAAGTTTTTGCCAGGCGCATTAACTTTAGTTGTCAATGTGAAAGAAAATGTCGATCCAGCGTATACAAATGGCCTAAGTACGATTGCGATTCGTATTCCAGATGAAAAATTTATCTTAGATGTGATTGATGAATTGAATTGTCCAATCTTAGTTACAAGTGCCAATCAATCTGGAGAAAAGACAGCACTCACAAGTGATGATGTATATGAACAACTTCCAAAAATAGATGGAATTGTTTTAGGTACGTGCAAAGCATTACAGGCAAGTACAATTGTAGATTGCACAAAGGAAAAACTACAAGTATTAAGACCAGGTCCTATTTCATTAGAAGAATTAGAATCGGTTCAATAAAAAGCACCCAGAACTTATGTTGAAAAGCATAGGCCAGGGTGCGTATGAACAAATCTAGAAGTAGTATGCTTCTAGCAGTTCATGTAGTATGTTACTCTGATTTAAATTGGATTCAATGGTTTCGAATGCAATTTAAACATATGTTAAAACTTGTCAAAATGATGGGGGTTTATTATAATACTGAGTATGACAGAAGAAGAAATGATTAGAGAGATTGCCGAACCTATTTTAGAGCAATTGAAGAAAATTGAAAAACAACTAGGAAATCATCGTATGCCACAGCTTCCACAAATTAAGTTTGTGAAAGAAGGCAATATGCAAGATGGCCCTTTTATGATTGGAGACATCGAAGTTACGGATGAGCTTTTAGAAAAAGTAGAGGCTTATGTTCAGGAAGAAATCGAAATGATGCATCAACCGACTGTTTTACATTAAGAAGTTACAAAAATGTAGCTTCTTTTTTTAAAAAATGCTTGCATTTTATTTTGCGTTAGTGTATTATATGTGAGCACGTTGGAAATGCGGGTGTGGCGAAATTGGCAGACGCACCAGACTTAGGATCTGGCGCCTTCGGCGTGGGGGTTCGAGTCCCTTCACCCGCACCACTTGTAAATTTAGACAATTACTTCGGTAGTTGTCTTTTTTTGTTTTATGTTATAATTTCCATATGGAAATTTGTGTATATTATGAAAAAATAAATGAAGATTCAATTTGTATCAAGCGTGTGTATGCATCAACTCCCACAATAGAAATACCTGAATTCATTGATGGATATATTGTGCGTGAAATAGGAAACTATTGTTTTTCTAAAAAGGAAGTCGATCTATCTAATTCTGTTTTAAGTCATGAAATTCCTTCTAGTTATTATGAGTGTAGTGGTAGTGATGTTGAAAGTGTTAAGCTTTCTAAGACAGTCACAAAACTAGGGGATTATGCGTTCTACAATTGTCGAAAGCTAAAAGAAATATTTTTACCTTCTAGTTTAATATGTATTGGCAGTGATGTATTTATGAATTGTTTAAGACTCAATCATATCTATTATGACTGTTCTATATTTTGTATCACAATTTTAAAACAAATACTAACTCAAATCACTTGGGATATCGAAGTCGATTTTATAGATGGTTCCATATTCTATCCAGAATACAATGGGGGTTATGATGAAGTGGGACCGGCCCATATCTTTGCCTTGAATATTGAAGGGGAAGGCTTTCGTATGCGACAGTGTTTTAAAGACGGTAAAATTGATTTTGATGGTTATGATGCCTGCTTTGAAAAATTATGTGCAGAAGAAAGTGAATCTTGTATCTTTCATGTTGCGATTCTTAGATTTATGACGGGATCTGAGAGATACATTCCTTATTTAAGAGCACATGATTTGACTTCTTATTTACATACATATAAAGATATATGTGTTATGGTTGAAAAATTAATAGAAGAAAAATGTATGGATGTACAAGCTTTAGATGTATTGATTTCTATGGAAAAAGATTTGGAAACTCGAACTCTATTGATGGAATTAAAGAATAAGAAGATGGAAACATCATCCGCATATTCTTTTGAGGATTTTTAATGCGACAAAGGGATTGGGAAAAAGAAAAGGCAATTCATATATTAGAGCTTGTTCGATCCGAACTCTATATGGATATGCCACATTTTTTAACAGCGTTAAATACGTTGATGTTTAAAGAGGATGAGCGTGTAAGTGTATGTGCTACAAATGGAGTTTATTTTTATTATAATCCATTGAAGGTGATTGAGCTTTTTCAAAAGAATTCGATCTTTTTAAATCGTGCTTACTTACATAGTATCTTGCATTGTTTATATAGTCATATTTGGCTAAGAAAAAATCGTATAGAATTTATTTGGAATGTAGCTTGTGATATTATCGTGGAATATACATTGGATTCAATGCATAAAAAAAGTGTTTCACGAATCTTATCCTATGCTCGAAAAGATGTATATCACCAAATTGAAAAGTTGGATGGATTGAGTTGTATTACGGTTTATGAATGGCTTTGTACACGGGATGATATTCAAAATTTATATTATGAATTTGTGGTGGATGATCATGCATCATGGCCTAAAGAAAAGGATGAAAAAACACCTCAATCGTCTTCGGTACAAAAGAAGTGGCAAAGTGTTGCCAAACAGACAGTATTTGATCATAAACAAAAAGGTAAAGAGAATGACGATGGGGATGCTTTTCTTGTATCGAGGTTACAGGCAAAAAAATCGAAGTATTCATTTTCACAATTTTTGAAACGTTTTAGTATTATGAAAGAAGAAATGCAGATCAATGAGGATGAATTCGATTTGTCGTATTACACATATGGTATGTCTATTTATAAAAATATGCCTTTGATTGAGCCGTTAGAGACAAAAGAAGTCAAGAAAATCTATGAGTTTGTGATTGCGTTGGATACAAGTTATTCGATTGATGAAAATCTTGCGAAGCGTTTTATATCAAATACATATAGTATTTTAAGCACTTCAAATATGTTTTATAAATCATGTAAGGTATATATCCTTCAATGTGATGACAGAATTCGAAAAGAGAATGTCATTTCCAATCAAAATGAAATGAATCGTTTGTTGGATTCATTTACTCTAATAGGGGGAGGTAACACCGATTTTAGGCCGGTGTTTAGCTATGTGAATGATTTGGTGAATCAACATGTATTTCAAAATCTTTGTGGTTTACTTTATTTTACAGATGGAAAGGGCGTTTATCCAAAAAAGTGTCCAGCTTATAAAACGGCATTTATCTATTTAGAAGATTATGATCAAAGTAAAGTGCCTTCTTGGGCAATTCAGTATAGATTGGAAGAAAAAATATGAATATATTACAGGCAAAAAATGAAATAAAAAATACAGTACAGGCATATTTATCGAAGAATAGCTTTGGTGAATATGAAATTGAATCTAAGAATCAAAGACCATTATTATTGATTGGTCCTCCTGGTATTGGTAAAACGCAGATTATGGAACAAATATCTAAGGAATGTCAGATTGGACTTGTCAGCTATACGATTACGCATCATACGCGTCAAAGTGCGGTGGGACTTCCTTTTATCCAAGAAAAAGAATTTCAAGGCAAAACCTATTCTATTACAGAATATACAATGAGTGAAATTATTGCGAGTGTCTATTCGAAAATGGAAGAAACGGGTTTAAAAGAAGGAATTCTATTTATTGATGAAATCAATTGTGTATCGGAAACATTGGCTCCTACAATGCTTCAATTTTTACAGAATAAAACCTTTGGAAATCAGAAGGTCCCAAGTGGATGGATCATTGTGGCTGCTGGAAATCCGAGTGAATATAATAAATCAGTTCGTGATTTTGATGTTGTGACAATGGATCGTATTCGTTATATTCATGTAGAAACGGATTATTATGTTTGGAAAGAATATGCGATCTCAAAACATATTCATCCAATGATTTTAAGCTATCTAGAATTAAAGCCTAACAATTTTTATACTGTTTCAACAAGTGTAGATGGTATGGAATTTGTGACGGCTAGAGGCTGGGAAGATTTATCGTATTTACTTTATACATACGAAAAGATGCATTTGGAAATATCGCAAGATACGATCTATGAATATTTACATCATGAAGATATTGCAGAAGATGTTTTCGCCTATTATTTGGTGTATAAAAAATATCAGGATGATTATGGCATTGATGATATTTTAAATGGAAATGTATCAAGTTCTATTTATGCTCGTTTGTTTAATGCGGATTTTGATGAAAGAGTATCTGTAGTCAATTTAGTGATGGACGGTTTATTAAGACAAGTGAATATATATTCTTTTGAAAAACATTGTACAGATTTATGGTTTGGTTTTCTAAAAAATTACCGAAGTCATATGGATGTATTTTATGTGGATCATGTAAAGGAATTTATAGCTTTGTATCATGATAAGTTGCAGGCTGAATTATTAAGTGTTGCTCAAAAACATGAATATGAGTTTGTGTTAAATAAGATACAAAAGGTGAGTGTGGATGAAAGCCTAGATTCTAAGTCGCGTTTTGATTGTAGTACAAAACCATTCTTTAAACAAAAAGAAAATATGGAGTCGATTGAATCGGATTTGAAACTTCAAATAGAAAATGCGTTTGAATTTATGGAAAGTGCATTTAAGAATGGTCAGGAAATGACAATATTTGTCACAAATTTAACAATGTCAGCTGAAATGGCTTTGTATTTAAGTTCACATACAATTGGTATATATGAAAAATACAAACAGGTTTTATTGATTGGAAGTCAAAAGGCAAGATTATTAGATGAGTTAGCTCATTAAAGAAAGGAATTATATGGATTATTCAGAATTAAAATATGATGTGGAAGAATTTGAATCGGATCAAGATAAAAAACTTCCACAACCACCTTTGGTAAAAGAGGCAATGCGAAAGGAATCCATTGAACTTCCTAAAAATTTTGATGCGCTACAAATCTGTTCAAACTTTCTAGATATTATCAACACACGTCATAGTAGTCGTGTGTATACGCAAGAGCCAATGTCCTTATTAGAACTATCTTATATTCTTTGGACTTGTCAAGGTGTGAAACAAATTCGTGGAAAAAAATATGCGACTTTGCGTACAGTACCTTCTGGAGGAGCACGTCATGGTTTTGAACTATATTTTGTATGTCAAAATGTAGAAGGATTAGATCCTGGAACCTATCATTATTTGCCTCTAAAACATTGTATTGAGTTTTTGAATCCTATTGATAAAGTGTCAGATGTTTTGGCATCTTCCTTATGTGATCAATTATGGGCTTTAAAAGCCAATGTGATTTTGTATTTTAGCTACGTACCATACCGAACGGAATGGCGTTACGGTCATCTTGCACATCGAATCGCATTGGTGGATCTTGGTCATGTGGGTGAGAATATATATTTGGCAAGTACAAGTATTGGCTTAGGAACTTGTGGGATTGGGGCTTGTGTGACTTCGATTTGTGATGGAATGTTTGAATTGGATGGCGAAAACGAGTTTATTCTTTACTCGCAGCCAGTTGGGAAGGTGAATCCAGAGGATTTTGCGAAAGAAAAATCTTTTTATGAATTTGTTGAAAAAGAAGGCTTATAATGTGTTAAAATAGATTGGAACTAAGGAAAATATATTATGAGTAAAAATGATAAGAATATAGATGCTTATTCAAAAGCACTTTTAGATAAAAAAACAGAATATAACGAGGAACTGAAAAAACCGAAAGAGGTTCATCAGATGACGGAAGCTGAAAGAAGACTTGCAGAAAAGACAATGTCTTCTGCTTTAGATATGCTTCGAAAAGAGCGTGGACAAAAAACAATTGCGGAAGAAGAGCGTCTTTATGAAGAAAATAAAGTTGACTCCCAACATATGGAGGATGATTTTACAACTTCATCTATTGAAAATGAGCAGTCGAGTGATGCATTAGATCTTGTACATACGATGTTGCAAGATATGTCAAATGATGATGATGATGATGAATTATTGCCTTCGCAAGTAAAGAAATTAAAAGAAAAACAAGAAAAGAAGGAAAAAAAGGAAAAGAAAGAAAAACCAAAGAAAGAAGAAGGACCGAAAGAAAAGAAATCGAAGAAAAAGAAACCTATGAGTAAGGTCACAAAGATTATTTTAGGATGTATCTTATTAGGTGTGGCAGCTTTAGGTGTATATTCATATAAGGTATTGGTTTATGATCCACAAAATATTGTTTCACCAGCACAACAGAAAACATATGATAAGTTAGTATCTTATGCGGATGAATATGGAGATAATATGATGTCGGATGCTGAAAAGCTAGAACTTATTGACTTGAATTCTGGGTATAAAAAGCTTTTAGATAAACAAAAAACGTCAATCAATGCATATTTTAAAGAACAAACAGGTAAGTCTTATACGGCTTTATTAAAGGAAGTAAAAGAACTTCAAAAGACAAAAGAGGATGTGAAGCTTCCAGCCTACCAGCAAATTGTTGGATTATTAAATGTTTGGGATGCAAAGTCGGATGAAGAAAAGATGGCTGTTGCCGATATGCAGTCGGTGTATAGTTCTTTATCAAAGAGCTTGAAAAAGGAAGTGGATTCTTTATCGAAATCAAAAACGGGAAAAGATTTTATCGATTTATGTAAAGAACAAGCTGAATTAAAAACGGCAGCTCAAGAAAAGGCGCAACAAGAAGAGGAACAAAAGAAGTCTGAGAATGCTTCAAAAATCCAAGAATATCAAGCTAGTTTAAATAGTTTGCAGCAAGATTATGATACATATGCGCAATATGCGCAAAGTTTGGAATCGGAATTGGCGGATGCTAGTGATGAAGATCGTTCACAGATTCAGTCGCAAATTGATACAAACAATCAAATGTTGTATTCTTTGCAGCAACAGATTGCATATTATCAGCAACAAATTGCTGCTTTACAATCTTAGAAAAAAAGGCTATCCTTATGGGTAGTCGATATGCCGACTTAGCACAGTGGTAGTGCAACGCACTCGTAACGCGTAGGTCATTGGTTCAAATCCGATAGTCGGCACCATGATTTAAAATCAAGCTGGTTTATCCAGCTTCTTTTTTTGAAGGAGTATCTATGAGTTTAGATGAAAAAATGATATTGTTGGCGACATGCTTTCTTTTTTTACCTTATCAAATAGCCAGTGTTGGAATTGCATGCATATTGGTGCAGGCTTTTTGTCGACATAAATTAGTGGATGCCATAAAAAATCAAACGGGAGCTATTTTTTTATATGGTTTTATTGGTTTAGAATTCATTGTTACGATTTTATATTCAAACTGGAATGGTTTTGGCAATACATGGCTATTTGTGTTGATTGGTTTATATGGAGCTTATTATCGAAAAAGCATCACAAAAAACACTTTTGAAAAGATGTGTGATCTAATTATTATTCTATCTATTTTTGCAGCTATTTATGGACTTTATCAATTTAATCAGATTTCAATTGCGAATGGAAGAACCTTCTTAGAATTCCATATCTTTAATTCACCAAAAAGAAGAATTACATCAACATTTATGAATGCGAACATTTATGCGATGGTCATTGATTTTGTATGCGTGATGTGCATGTATCGTTTTGTGAAAAATGACAATATTTTTTGTAAGATTGGCTATTTTATTGTGGCATTCTTTAACTTCTTTGTGTTATATCTAACAGGATCTAGAACAGCTCTCTTACCTTTTGTACTGATTTTCCCTATCTTTTTATATTGTGTTCGTTGGAAGAAATTATTTCTTACATCTATTGTATTGGAGTTGTGTGTATGTGGCTTGGTGTTTTTAAAACCAACGTTGATCCCTAGAATGAGTGATATGTCAACATTCGCATCTCGTATTAAGATTTGGAAAACGGCATTTATATGTATTTCAATGTATCCACTTTTCGGATGGGGACCACAGACATATAAAAAGTTTTATCCTTTGGTGCATGGTCATAAGGCACCGCATGCGCATAATATTTATATAGATTCTATTCTTTCTTATGGCGTAATCGGAACAATTCTTGTGTTATGTTACACTTTTGTATTGAATAAAGAAATCTTTACTTCCAATACAAGAAAAGAAAATCCAGCTTTATTTGGCATGATGATGTGTTTTATTGCAATCGTATTGATTTATGGGTTGTTAGATTGCACGCTAAATATTGTTGCGACAGGAACATTATGTTTTATTATTTTAAATAGTGCTTGCATGTACAAAGAAAAATAAATACAATAAATTTAGAAGACAGACAGTAGAAGGAGTTTTATGAAATATATATCTCTTTTTGTCTGTTTTTTTATTGGTCTTCAAACACTAAATGTGCCAGATTATGAAAGGTTGATTTCAAATATAGAATCAAAAGTAGAAATAGTTGATGAAAGTAAGGCTAGTTTTTTATCTTTGAAATGTAGAGATGTAACAAATGCGATTCAAAATGAAAAGGCGGACCTAATTTGTAGAATAGAGATTCAAAGTCAAAAAAAGGATAAACTTGAATCAAAATATATACAGAAAAAGAATTATTATGAACTTAAAAAGCTAGAATATGGTTTAGACTTAAATGCGATTCAAAAACAAGATTGTATGATTCAATCGTATTGGATAGATAAGGACTTAACGAAATGTTTCAATGAATATAAGTGTAGTCAAAATCAATATTTGAAAAGTAGAAAACAATGGAAAAAGAATAAGCATAAGCTTGATTTATATGAATCTTATTTAACTCGTTTAGACAATTGTCAAAAGCGTTTGTTTTCGCGCTTTTCGAGTTTGTCTCAATTCAATGATTTGGGAGAGTTTGATCAAGATGCAATGATTGCCGGAAATGATGCATTACCTGCATATGGCGGATATGAAATTTTAGAAAACAAGGGTATGTCTTGTTTAGTTGATGGAAATTATGCGATTGATACATATAGTTCTTTTTGGCAAAATCCGGTTGAAAATGGTACAATCAGTGCTAGATGCTGGTCATATCCAGATGGAAGTCTTCATTTGGGTTTGGATATCGCAAGTAGTATGTATAGTGATGTGTATGCCCTAGCCAATGGCATAGTATTGTATGCGCATGCACCTGTAGAATCTAATAATGGATATCTTGGAAATATGTGTGGATGGCCAAGTGGAGCCGGCAATTCGATTTGTATGGTGGTAGCTGTTCATGATAAGTTATATGCGGTTAGTTATGCGCACTTGTCTAATGAAATCTATGTAACAAGTGGCCAGCAAGTCAGTCAAAAAACAGTTATAGCGAAAAGTGGAAATAGTGGAAATTCAACAGGTCCTCATACACATATAGAGGTGTTTGAGTTAAAACAGGATTTGAATTCGACTGTAGAATATTTTAGAAACAGTGGTGCTGATTTTTCTTTTGGATGTGGCTTTAATGCGGCTGCAACATGCTCAGACTATGCATGTCGTATAGATCCTGAGATAGTTTTGGAGGGTTTATGAGTCAAGAAATGTATTTTTCGCGAATGAAGGAATTATTAAAAGATGAATATGATGCATATATGGAATCTTTGTCAAAACCTTTATATCGTGGTATGCGTATTAATTTAAAAAAGGCAGAATTAAATGAATTTGATCATTTAGAAAGTCCAAGTCAATTTTGTAAGGAAAGCTATTATGTAGATAAACCCTTGGGAAATCATCCTTACCATATTTGTGGATGTTTCTATCTACAAGAACCAAGTGCATCGAGTGCAGTCGAAATCTTGGATGTGCAAGAAGATGATTATGTATTGGATTTATGTGCAGCTCCTGGTGGAAAGAGTACGCAGATTGCTTCTCATTTAAAAAGTGGGTATTTAGTATCGAATGAAATTGATGCGAAAAGAGCACAGATTCTTTTATCCAATATAGAGCGTATGGGTGTTAAAAATGTAGCTGTAACCAATTCAAGTGTAGATAAGCTTGCGAAAGTATTTGATTGTTGTTTTGATAAGATATTAGTAGATGCTCCTTGTAGTGGTGAGGGTATGATTAAAAAGCATGATATTGCCTTGAATCATTGGAGTATTGAAAATATTGAGCTTTGTGCAGCTCGCCAAAAAGAAATCTTAGAATATGCGTATTCGATGTTGAAACCGGGTGGTACTTTGGTATATTCAACTTGTACATATGCTTTGGAAGAAGATGAAGATGTCGTTTTATCTTTCTTAGAAAAACATGAAGATATTCAACTTGTAGATCCTGAAGTTTTGTGGGGAAGAAAAGGATTTAAAGATTTAAATGTGCGTCGTATCTTTCCAATGGATGGTGGTGAAGGCCATTTCATTGCGAAATTCAAGAAACAATCCGGTGTTGCAGGTAAACTTCCAGTTTTAAAATCTAAAAAAATAGATAAGATTACTGAGAAATTTTTGAAGGAACAATTGAATACATTACCAAACTATTACTATATAGATAATGATCGAGTCTATGGTATGGATGTTTGTTTTGTGGATTTTAAAAAAGTAAAAGTATTACGTCAAGGCGTATATTTAGGAGATGTTATTAAGAATCGTTTTGAGCCAAGTCATTCTTTTTATATGGTTGCAGATTTTGACTATAAAAGAAAAGTAGAAGTAACGCTAGAAGAGATGGATCTTTTTATGCATGGAGAAGTTTTACAGAAGGAATGTGATAAAGGTTACGTTGCCGTATGTTACAAAGGACATCCGTTTGGCTTTGGCAAGAGTGATGGAAGGCAAATCAAAAACAAGATTCCTAAAGGACTTCGTTTATTGCCAAATTCACATGTGAATATAGACTAAAAAGGCCAGGAAAATTTATTCCTGGCAATTTTTTGCGATTTCTTTTGCAATATTATAATAGTCTTCTAATTGATCATCACTTGGTGTGTAACATTGATTGATGACATCGTGACAAGATTCAATTCCAGATTGTTGCATCCTTGTATCGATTTCTTTTGCGACTTGGTTAAACCATCCGTATGCGGCAAAGGTCAATCCTTTTTTGTTTTTCAATTTACATGGACGAATGTGTTCAAGAAAAGCTGCAACACTTGGTGCCATGACATTGTTGTAGGTTCCAGATCCAATACATACGACTTTGGCATCCATGATTTCGCGCATGACAATGCTTGATTTTGTATCCGATAATTTATAGACTTTTACATCCATACCAGCATCACTAAATCCTTCAGCTAAGCTTTCAGCAATCTGTTGTGTATGTTTCCATACAGATTCATATACAATAACGGCTTTGTTTTCTGTTTTTTGAGCTGCGATACCTTTATAAGTTTCAATGATATCACCAATATAGTCTTTCCAGATAATACCATGGGCAGGCATAATATATTCAATGTCTAAATTCATGCCTAGAATAAGGTTTAATTTAGCTTGTACCGGTGTTGTATATGGTAGAACAATATTCGCAAAGTATTCTTTGGCTTGTTTTAAACAATAGGCTTTATCTAATCCTTCATCTGTTAAGTTAAAGTTTACAATGTGTTGTCCAAAGGCATCGTTTGAGAATACAGTTTTTAATTGTGGACAATATGTCAACATGTTATCTGGCCAATGGATCATTTGCATTTCAACAAAGACAAAATCATATTTTCCTGTGTTGATTGTATCGTTTGTTTTAACGACTTGATAAGGTACTTGATCAAAGTATTGTTCAATCATGTTTTTCTTTCCGGAAATAGATGCATAAACTTTCGCATTTGGATATTTGGCATATACTTTTTTGAATCCACCAGAATGATCCGGTTCTGTATGTTGAACAACGATATTGTCAATTTCTCTTCCTTGTAGTACGGATTCCACTCTTTCTAACAGTTCTTCTGTAAATTCTTCTTCTACTGTATCGAATAATGTAACTTCATCATCTACCACTAAATAGGCATTGTATGTACATCCTTCATCAATTGGATATAAATCACCATGGAAGTGGCGGTTGTTTAAGTCTCTTACTCCGACCCAGTATACGTTATCTATAATTTTTTTAGCTCTTTTCATTTTGATTCACCTCTTTCTTTATTTTAAAATTTTTTATGAGTTATGTCTATTCATTTGCACACTTTTACATTTTTTAAATAAAAAATATAAAAAGTAAACTAAAAAGTGTAAGTGTTTTCTTTTTCTTGAGAGTATAATAAAAGCTAGGAGGAATTGTCGATATGATTATTCAAAGTAAAAGAGTTTGGGTAGTAAATACTTGGTTGGCAGCCCAAATTGAAGTAGAAGAAGGAAAGATTGTAAATATCTATCCATATGGCCAAAAAGATGTGGATGAAGATTATGGAGATAAGAGAATTATTCCTGGATTTATTGATGTGCACACACATGGTGCTTATGGATTTGATACAAATGATGCGAATGAAGAAGGTCTTCGTAACTGGATGAAAAACATCGTTAAAGAAGGTGTTACAGGTATTCTTCCAACAACAATTACACAATCCGAAGAAGTTTTGACAAATGCGGTTAAAAATGTTGCAAAAGTGGTTGAAGAAGGGTATGAAGGTGCAGAAATTTTAGGTATTCACTTTGAAGGACCTTATTTGGACCAAGTATACAAGGGAGCTCAACCAGAGCAATATTGTGTAAAACCAGATGTAGAACAATTTAAACGTTATTTAGCTGCTTCTAATAATTTAATTAAAATTGTGACTATGGCTTGTGAACACGATGATAATTTTGAATTAACTAAATTCTTACGTGCAAATGGAATTGTATGTAGTCAAGGTCACTCAGGAGCTACTTTTGAACAGGCTCGTTTAGCTATTGCGAATGGGGCAAACTCAATGACTCACGTATTCAATGGTATGACTAAATTCCACCACCGTGAACCAGGACTTGTTGGTGCGGCTATGCGTTATAGAGATGTATATGGTGAAATTATTTGTGATGGTAACCATTCAACTTATGAAGCATTAAATGATTACTTTACAGCTAAAGGGCCAGATCACTGCATTATGATTACAGATTCATTAATGGTTAAGGGATTACCAGTTGGTACAAAAGTATTATTTGGTGGTAACGAAATCGAATTATATCCAGATGGAAGTGCACACTTAACAGATACAAAGGGTCTTGCAGGAAGCACATTGCATGTCAATGATGGACTTCGCATTTTAGTAGAAAAGGCATTGGTTCCATGGCAAACAGCTATCAATGCATGTACATTGAACCCTGCTCGTATGTTAAATGTGGATGATCGTAAAGGATCGATTCAAACTGGAAAAGATGCAGACTTCGTTGTATTGAATGATGACTATTCTGTTGAAATGACTTACGTAAAAGGTCAAAAAGCATTTTAATAAACAAAAAGCACATTCACGGATGTGCTTTTATAATGTTTTCATGTTCTATAGTATCATCTAGTTTATTATCGGTGATGATCATGTCAAAATCATCAATATTGGCAATTTTTGACATATATTTTTTATTAAATTTTGTATGGTCTGCCATACAAATTTTTTTGTTTGAAGAAGCAAGAATGGCTTTTTTGACAAGTGCATCACTCATGCTAGGGATAGATACACCATAGTCTAAATCGATTCCTAAAACAGAGATAAAAGCTTTATCAATATAATAATTTTGAAAGAATTGAATCGTACTTTCAGATAATGCTGCTTGTGTAATAGGATTATAGGTTCCTGGAGCCATAATGATTTTAGCTTTTGTATTACGATCAACGTATTGAAGAATCTTCCAAAAGTTAGTGAATATTGTGATCTTTTTATGGTGGATTCTTTTAAAGAGTTCAAGGCAGGTTGTACCACAATCTAAATAGATGGAGTCTTTATCATGAATGAGTGTACTTGCGAATATCGCAATTTCCTTTTTATCGGATTGAGAAATGCCTTCTTTGATTTCAAAAGCCGGTTCTGTAGATATAGACTCGTTTAATGTAGCTCCTCCATAGCTTTTTGTGGCAAGGCCTTGATTTTCAAGCATATCTAAATCTCTTCGAATCGTCATTAAGGAAACTGCGTATACTTTAGCTAATTCATTAACTTGTACAGTTTTATCTTTTTTTAATTTTTCATAGATTTCATATCTTCTTTGTGTTGTGTTCATAATTCTATTAAAGCACAAAAAAGAACAGAAAGAAACATGTTTTATTGTGTTTATTTAAGATAATTTGTTTGATGTGAAATGGATGTTGAAACGGATTTTATCAAGTGTTAGGATACATATGAACTTAAGGAGGATCTATCATGGAATTGATTATTGATTCATCAAATATTGAACAAATTAAAGAATTAAACGATTTACTAACAATTACTGGGGTTACGACAAATCCTACAATTCTTACAAAATCAGGTAGAGAAGCAATGGATGTTGTAAAAGATTTATGCGAAGTGTTGAGCGAAGATCAATTGTTGTTTATTCAAACTGTACAAACTTCTTTTGAAGGAATCATGGAAGAGGCTAAAATGATTTCTTCCATTCGTAATAAAAATATGTATGTGAAAATTCCTGTTACACATGAAGGATTAAGAGCTATCAAGGAATGTAAAAAATTAGGTATTCACACATTGGCTACAGCCATCTATACTGCAGATCAAGCATTTTTGGCAGCTATGAATGGAGCTGAATATTTAGCACCTTATACAAATCGTATGTGTAATTATGGGGATGGTGTACAAGATGTTAAAGATTTGATTGAAATGTTAAGAGTGAATCATATGCCGGCTAAAGTGATTGCGGCAAGCTTTAAAAATACATATCAAGTACATGAATTGATCAAGGCAGGTATTCAAGCTGTGACTGTTCCTTGTGATGTTTTATATCAAATGATTGATCATCCAGGAACAAAGATTGCGGTTGGTGAATTTAGTGTAAATTGGCAAAGAGCTTATAATCGTAACACATTCGAAAAGTAGAGAAAATCTACTTTTTTCTTTTTCAAAAAATATTAGCACTTAAGTGTTGACAGTGCCAAAAAGAGTGTTATACTATCATTAGCAATCATAAAGAGTGAGTGCTAAGTACAAGGAGGTGCTTATTTATGAATATCGAACAAATGTCAGAGCGTTTACAGAAAATTTTAATGGATGCGATCAATTTAGCGAAATCTAACCAACATCCTAGTGTGGATACAGTGGATATGTTGGAGACGATTTTTAAGGATGATGTATTAGATGGTTTATTTGAGCGTATTGGCTTAGATAAAGCGCGTGCTTTACAGATGGTTCAAAAAGAATCAAATCGTGTCGCAAAGAGCTCGACAAGTAATATAAATTTATCAAATGAAGTCCAAAAATCGTTTGAGGATGCACAAAACTGGGCAAGTCAACATGATGAGACTTATTTATCGGTTGCCAGTGTATTTTTAGCTTTATTATTTAATCGTTCTTATATTTCTAAAGAATTGGTTAGAACTTTTAATTTGAATAAGGATGCTTGTTTTAAAGCTGAATTAGAGCGTCGTAATGGAAAGAAATTTGATACGCCAAATTCGGAAGAGAATGTAGAAGCTTTAAAGAAATATGGTCGTGATCTAGTCCAGGATGTGCGCGATGGTAAGATTGATCCAATCATTGGTCGTGATGATGAGATTCGTCGTGTTATGCAGATTTTATCGCGTAAGACAAAGAATAATCCCGTTTTAATTGGTGAGCCAGGCGTTGGTAAACCAGCCGTTGTTGAAGGTATTGCTTGGCGTATTATGAAGGGGGATGTACCTGAGTCTTTAAAAGAGAAAAGATTGATTGAATTAGATATGGGATCTTTGATTGCGGGTGCTAAGTATCGTGGTGAATTTGAGGAGCGCTTAAAATCCATTTTGGATGAAGTGAAAAAATCGGATGGACAAATCATCTTATTTATTGATGAAATTCATAACTTAGTTGGTGCTGGTAAAACAGAAGGTAGCATGGATGCGGCTAACTTATTAAAGCCAATGTTAGCTCGTGGTGAACTTCATTGTATTGGTGCAACAACATTTAATGAATATCGTAAGTATATTGAAAAGGATGCAGCTTTAGAGCGTCGTTTCCAAAAAGTGCAAGTTGCACAACCTAGTGTTGAAGATACAATTAGTATTTTGCGTGGATTGAAAGATCGTTTTGAAAGCTATCATGGTGTGCGTATTTTGGATGAAGCTTTAATTGCGGCTGCCACAATGTCGGATCGTTATATTACAGATCGTTTCTTGCCAGATAAAGCGATTGATTTGGTAGATGAGGCTTGTGCTACATTAAAAGTTGAAATGGAAAGTATGCCTCAAGAATTGGATGAATTACAGCGTAAGATCTTGCAGCTTCAAATTGAAAAGACTTCACTTCAAAAAGAAGAAGATAAAAGAGCGGTTGAGCGTCGAGAAGAAATTGAAGGTGAATTGGCTTCTTTACAATCAAAACGTGATGAGATGCATTCTAAGTGGGAAGATGAAAAGCGTGGTTTGGCCAATGAAAAAGAAGATAAACAACGTTTGGAGAAGGCTCGTTTAGATTTGGAACAAGCTCGTAATGAAGCTCGTTATGAAGATGCAGCTAAACTTCAATATGGAATGATTCCAGAATTAGAGGCTCGTATTCAAAAAGAACAGGCAAGTCAAAAAGAGGATGCATTAATTCAAGAAACGGTAAATGAGGAATTGATTGCGAAAATCGTTTCTAGATGGACAGGTGTTGAAGTGACGCGTTTGGTTGCGAGTGAAAGAGAAAAATTGTTGAATTTGAAAGCAGAACTTGAAAAACGTGTAGTTGGTCAAGATGAAGCTCTTGAACTTGTAACGGATGCGATTTTGCGTTCAAAAGCACAGATTCAAGATGAAAATCGTCCAATTGGATCTTTCATGTTCTTAGGCCCTACAGGTGTTGGTAAAACAGAAGTTGCCAAAGCTTTGGCAGAACAGTTATTTGATGATGAAAGACACATTGTGCGTATTGATATGAGTGAGTATATGGAAAAACACAGTGTGGCACGATTAATTGGTGCACCTCCAGGATATGTTGGATATGATGAAGGTGGTCAATTGACCGAGGCAGTTCGTCGTAATCCATATAGTATTGTCTTATTTGATGAAATTGAAAAGGCACATCCAGATGTATTTAATGTATTGCTTCAAATCTTGGATGATGGTCGTATTACAGATTCGAAAGGTGTGACTGTTGATTTTAAGAATACAATTATTATCTTAACATCAAACTTAGGTAGTCAATATGCCTTTGAATCTGGCAATATCCATGAAAAATATATGGAAGTAGTAAAACGTCACTTTAAACCAGAATTCATTAATCGTATCGATGAAATTATTGTGTTTAATGCATTAAATGATTCAGCCTTTATTAAGATTGCCCATAAATTTGTTGGTTTACTACAAAAACGTTTGGCAGATCGTGACATTACATTAAATGTAAGTGATGCCGTATATAACCAGATTGCCAAGATGGGTGTAGATCCTGTGTATGGGGCTCGTCCTATGAAGCGTTATATCCAAAGAAATCTTGAAACACAGATTGCCAAGGAAATGATTAAGACTGGTGCTATGCAGGGGGATGTAATCCATGTAGATTGCCAAGATGGCGAGTATACATTTGATATTCAAGGAAGATAGTGAATTATCTTCCTTTCTTTTTGTGTTTAGGCGTATAATAGAGAAAGGAAGTGATTTTATGTCTTTAAAAGAATGGATTCAAGAAAGTAATAATATAGTATTTTTTGGAGGAGCTGGTGTGTCTACAGAAAGTAACATTCCAGATTTTCGTAGTGATAATGGATTGTATAAAAAGAAGTATCCTTATCCTGCTGAAATTATGTTGTCACATAGTTTTTATTTAAGTCATCCAAAAGAGTTTTTTGATTTTTATTTTAATCAGATGATTTATTCAGACGCAAAGCCGAATAAGGCACATCTTGCTCTTTCAAAACTGGAACAGATGGGTAAATTAAAGGCTATTGTTACGCAAAATATTGATGCTTTACATCAGATGGCGGGATCTAAACATGTATATGAGCTTCATGGAAGTGTACTAAGAAATACGTGCACACATTGTCAAGCTAAGTATTCTTTAGAGGATATGATGAAGTATAGGGATAGTAATGGTATTCCAAGATGTCCCAAGTGTGGTGCCATTATTAAGCCAGATGTAGTCTTATATGAAGAGGGCTTAGATGAATATACTTTGTATTCAGCCGTTCATGCGATTGAACAGGCAGATCTTTTAATTGTAGGTGGAACAAGCTTGGTTGTATATCCGGCAGCTGGTTTGATTAATTATTTCCATGGTAAACATTTGGTGTTAATAAATAGAGACAGTACGAACATGGATTCAAAAGCAGATTTAGTTATTCATGATTCAATTGGAAAAGTTTTAGATGACTCACTATGTGAATTTTATGTGAAATAAACACTAAACTTGAAATTTAAACACAAATCAACTAAAATTTTATCATGTCAGAAAAAAGCAAGAGATCTTTTATCCGTGATGGATTATATAACATAAATCGAACAATGCAGCTTGATCCTGCAGCCCATTCTAAATGGGAAGTGTTTTGGCTATATCCGCACATCAAAGCGATTGGCTTGCATCGAATGGCCCATTGGTTTTGGGTGCACAATCATACATTTATTGCCCGTTGGGTAAGTAATCGAGCAAGGCATTGGACGGGTATTGAAATTCATCCTGGTGCTGTGATTGGTCGTGGATTGATGATTGATCATGGTATGGGTGTTGTGATTGGTGAAACGGCAATTATTGGTGATGATTGTCAGCTTTATCATGGCGTTACACTAGGTGGAACAGGTAAGCAACATGTAAAAAGACATCCTACTTTAGAGGATGGTGTATATATTGGTTGTGGGGCCAAATGTTTAGGAAATATCACTTTAAAAAAGGGTTGTCGTATAGGGGCCAATGCGGTACTTTTAAAAGATGTACCTGAAGGTGCAACAGCCGTGGGTATTCCTGCAAGAATTATAGAGAAGAAATAGGTGGTTATATGTGGAAATATCGTTGTAAATCCCATTTAATAGCGATGAGTGTCGCTTTTGTGGTTGGCTTAGCCTTGAGTGCAGTTGTATTTTCAAGTGGAGTGGATTTAAATTCAGATATGTTTTCAAGTGCTTTAAGTCAAGCTCCAGGTGTAAATACAGAAGCATTGAATCAAGTTTTGGCCTATCTACAAAATAATATGTGGATTTTATATTTTGGGAATGCCCTATTGATTTCGGGGATTATAAATATTATTTATATTGGTCAATATGTAACGGCTCGTTTCAATATAAGTCCATGGATCGTAATGTGTTTAATATTTTTCTTACCAGAATATATGATTTATATTGGAACTCTACTTGTGATTCCTGCCTTTATTGTTTGTATTTATGGAATGTTGAGTTTACGCTCTAGTATTTCTAAAGAGCGTAGAGAATTTAATTTTTCAAATGATGATGAATTGGTTCGTATGTATAAGATCCATCATAATTTAGATGAATCTTATAAAGAACTCGCAAAGACATGTCGTAAAAATGTTCGTAAATTAAATGGAATCTATGCCTTAGGTATTGTTGCCTTATTGGTGATTTTAATTTTGATCAATAATATGTTGCTTCTAGCTGTATTGTTGATGTTCTATTTATTTGCGTTTAATCTTGTTTTAAGATATCGTGCAGTATCTCTTCTTCCAATCACAAGATTATTATATGAAGATTGTAATCCAGAAGCTTGTGCGAGTGCTGTTATTTACTATTGTACAAATTCAAAAGGACATACGCGTTTAAAACAACATACATTACTTGCGCAATGTTTGATTTACTTAAATGATCCGGAATTAACTCAAGATGTATTGATTTCATATCCTAGAAAGGATGCTGCAAGTTCTTTACAATATTGGTCATTGATGTCTTATATTGATTATATGTTAAAAGATGAAGATGGATTATCTCGTTGTAAAGAAGAAGCACAAAGTATTCGTCTACATTATGGACGTGCTGGTATCATGATTCAAAGTGAAGAAATGGCAGCTATTGAAAATAAGATTCATTTAATGGATGGCGATTTTAACACATGTAAGAAGTATTATTTACAAGGGCTTCAAAGGGCAAATTTTCCATTTCAACAAGTGGATTCATGTTACTATATCGCTTTAATTTCCTTTGTGGAAGAAGATTATAAATTGGCTCGTATGTATTTTGAAAAGGTTCTTGAGATCGGTAATCGTATGTATTTTGTAGAGAAAGCTAAAAACTATTTAGCTAAAATTGATAAGATTTATCCTGAACCAACCAATGATGTAGTAGAATAGTTGTAGTAAAAGAAAAATAAATCTCACAAAAGCCTGTGATATGGCCAAACATAAATGTGAACACAAAACTCAATCCGGTATTGATGAAAAACAGGATTGAGTTTTTATTTAGATTTATAGGAATATAGAAAAACCATTCCATAATGAATGAAGCGACAAATAGGATGGATAGCCATACGTGTAGATCTTTTAAAATTGTAATATTGTTATATGGAATTGAAGAGGAAAGAATCATGCCAAGACAAATTAGGGCATGATTTTTTTTATTGTATTTCACATCCTGTTTTTCCCAGATTTTCTTTGAATAATAATAAAAGCCAAAAGCTGAACTAAGTGCCCACAAAAATAAATAGATGGGGTGATTTAACTGATTTCCAATATAGGTTTGATTGTCGTAAAATACGTCGATCCAGAAAAAAGGAAGAATATTGAGTATAGTTTGGATTAAATAAACGTGAATATAAGTTAAAGATTTCATCATTGTTTCATTTTAGACAAAAAAGTGCGAAAAATCAAAAAAATAATGAAAGTTTTCTCGAAAAACCTCTTTTAAAAACGTTTAAGAATATGGAGGTGATGAAATGACCGAATGGATTGAACAAGATAAAAAGGATGAAAACCACTTGTATGTACATTTAAAAGATCCAAGTTTATTAGATTTATCCATCTTTGATCGAATGTCAAATGATGATTTTTGTCTTCCTTGTATGCTGACAAATGAAAAAAGTGCATCCATTGTTTATGCGACTGAAGGCTATATTCCTTTACATGATTTTTTGAGTCAATATGTGTTTGAAAATGAGGAAGGATATATTTTCTTGCATCAACTTTTTGAACAGGCTATCGCATCCAATCGAAATAAACCTGTTTTATTTGATCCGGATTATGTATTTGTTTCTGGCTTTGGCGATCGGTTTGCCTTTGTGGTTGTCCCTATACAAATCTCGAATTGGATGTTTCAAAAAGATATGTCTGAAAAATGGGTTGAGTATATCGCAAAGACTATGCAAACGACAACCGCATTTGAAATTCCTGGCTTTTTATTGAAATTTTTAAAGAGTGCAGAGTTTAGTTTGCCAAATCTTGTCTTAGGACTTGATAATATCCGTATGTTATATTATCCAAAAAAATTCTCTTTTTTCAAACACAGGCGTATACAGACATTTAAAGTCAAAGAACCCATACAAGCTTTTCATAGAAATCAACCTGTTGAATCTAGTTCGGAAGATAAAACACAGCTCTTACAAGTTCAAGTAAACTTTTCTGCTTATTTAGAGATTGAACAAGATACATACGCTTTATCAAATGAAATTAATTTAGTGGGAAGAGCTATGATTTGTGATGTCAGACTTCAAGATATAAGTGTCTCTTTAAAACATGCCAAGATTGTTTGTGAAAATGACAGGTACTATATTCAAGATTTAAAGAGCACGAATAAAACATATTTAAATGGAAAAGAAGTCAAGCGAAAGATGCGTTTAAAAAATGGAATGAAAGTACGATTTGGTGATGTTGAATGTGAATTTAAAGAAGGATAGATACAAGATTTTAGAGTCTTACAATTCAAATGTATATCGTGTTCAAGATGAGTTGAGTACTTGTATTTATATATTAAAAGTATGTCAAAACTATGAAACAAAGCAATATAAACATCAATTTAAAACAGAAATCGATGTACTTTCAAAGTTGAATTCGTTTCTTGCGCCTAGTTTAGTCACGTGTTTTGAAGATGAGATGGCTCAATATTTTGTTGAAACATATATTCCAGGAATGAATGCGAAACAATTTATGAAACGATATAAAGGCTTTATTAAAAGGTATCGCTTGTTGTTGGATATTTTGATTGTTTTACAAGCCTTGCATGAAATTGGATATCTCTATATTGATTTGAAATTAGAAAATATTATTTATTATCAGAATCGTTTTTATTTAATTGATTTTAATGCATGTATTGAGAATCATTCGCGTGTTGCGATTATGGCATCTAAATCCAATTGTGCCCCTGAATTAATGAATCTTCATGAAAAGGATGTTCGCTGTGATATCTATGCACTTGGCTCTTTAGTACATGAGCTATTTGGATTTTGGATGATGCCCATTGTGTTTTTGTGTCATCAAAAACAAGAAAGAAGAATTTCTCATTTATCTACTTTTAAGACAATGATTGTTTTACATATGTTCATTCACATCTTGGTTGTACTTTCTTTATGTATTCTGTCTGTCTTCTTAATTTTAAAAAGTACAAGTCCAAAAAATGTGTTTGATGCCTACTATTATCATCATAATATTGCCTTGTTTGAAAAGGCATATCATGAATCGGATCAAAAGGATCGTTTATATACATGGGTTTTAAATGGCTGGATTTTAGATGATGTATACCAAAATGAACAAGCATCCATATTTTTGATGAAGGAGGCGATTTCTACGAGTGATGCGACATTGATTCAATATGTATATGATCGTGTGTCTTTAAAAAAGGGATCAAAACTGGAAACTTTCGTTATGATGTATTTAAAACCCAACGCAAATCGTGTGAATCGTTGTATGACTTTGGCAAATGAGGGCAACATATTATTAAAAGATAAGCTTGATATATATAATCAGTGTCTACAAATCGCAATTCATGAAGAGTTTAAGATTTCATTAACGCCTGTGCGTACTTGGTTAGAGAGTGTGGATGAATCACAGCTATTGAAGTATACAAAAGAATTTGAAGATTTAGGATGTAATTACTTAGAATATTTACTTTTATTACGAAATAAGGAGGGTGAGATCATGGAAGTACCTGTGGTGTTTGTTGATCATTTAAAAAGTAATCGATGGAATGATATATATGCGTTTTGGAGGAGTTTATGATTTGGATGCAGGATGTAGCTTATACTGACTATATTTATTGGCAGGAAACAAATTCATTTATCAATGGTGTAGCTTCATCGAGTCAAAATATAGAATTGTTTTTTGACAAGAAAGTAGACCGGGATTCTAGTTTAGTTATTTATGATGGAAAACAAGTGGATCTAAGTCACGATCATATTTATATTGATGTTCAAAAAGAAGGTGTTACACAACTCGTTTATATATTAAAAGATGTGGATGGTTATGCTTTAGAACAAGGTGAAAAATCCATTCTTTTAGATACAACGATTCCAGATGTTGTAGTTAAGGTAAAGAATCATAATATTATGGATGTTTTGCCTTTAGAAAATAAAGAAACAATTCATGTTGAGATTCTAGAAGAAAACTTAAAAAGTGTAGAAGTGTATTTAGATGATGAAAAAATGGATTGTGAAGGCAAAGAATTTGATATAGATGTGACAAGTCAAAATCATACATTAAGCATTCTTTGTAGAGATGTTGCGGGCAATGAAGTAGAACGAAAAATTGATATATTACCAATCGTATTTCCTAAATGCGAGCTAAAGGACACGTTATATACAAAAGAGAACAAGATGGATCTCAAATTTGATGGAATTTGTGAAATGCCATTTTATTTGAAGGTATATTGTGGACAAGATTTATGTTATTCTCTGGATTTAGAAAATCGAGATGCAATAACAGTTGATTTTACTTCAAATGGAACGTATACATTTGTTCTAGAACATAAGGAATATCCTCAAATTAAAAAAGCATTAGAAGGATCGATAGTATATTCAAACATAACTCCCATCATCACTTTACAGCCATCAAGTAAAGTTTCAAATGAAGATGTATTTGTAGGTTTAAATTGGTATGTTCCATATATAAAGAAAGCTTATGTGGATGTAGAACTCGATGGAATCAAAGATCGTCATCCGTTTAATGAAGAAATTTGTTTAAAGGCTGTAGAAAATAAAGATTTATTCTATAAAGTTTTTGCGTATGCCAGGGACGCCTTTGGAAATGAAGTTTCGGATATGGTTATTGTACGTATTGATAAGCGGGCTCCATCAACAAGTTTGTATTTAAATAATGAACAGGTATTGGATAAAAAAATAATTAAGACATTACCTGAATTTGAATTTTTGATCGATGACAATCGTGCAAATATGCGTATTGAATATTACATAAATGGTGTATTGATGGATATGGATATCGAAAAAGTATTCAATCGTATGATTAAAGATGATGTGTTAAAGGTTAAAACGTACACTTATGATGCATTATCAAATTTTGAAATAAAAGAATATGAATTTATGTTTAGTCCAGATAAGAAAATAGAAATGGTTTCCAAAAGCGAACAGATTCTACGTAGTGATGAAGTGGCTACATTTGAACGAATATGGAGTGTAAATGAAAAGAATGAATTGGTCTTAGAAAAAAATACAAAAGTTCTTACTTCAAAATCGAAGCCGAAGATTCATTATGTGCGAAAAAAGAATAAAGTACAAATTTTTTCCAAAGATCAGATTGAATCTTGTTTTGTGAATGGAAAGAAGATTGCGATTCAAAAAGATGTGTTGGGACATGATTTTGTGGAAATATCATTAAAAAAATCAAAAACGACCATTGAAGTCAAAGCTAAAAATGATTCGGGTGTTACTACGATAAAGAAATCAGAAATTAAAAAACCAATCTTAAAAAAATCATTTCTAAAACAATTGTGGATTTGGATTCAGCGTGTCTTTAAATTATGATCAAGCTTTGGATATATACAAAGGATCATTGTGCGTGGTTTGATGTAGATTCCATTCATGAATATGACAGGTTTCAATTTGAGAGAAGAAATCAAGGTGTTTGTATCTTTTACAAACAAAATAAAAAAGTATTAAAATGCAATGAATCTTGTATCTTGGATCATACAACTTTCTTTCTTGATGAAAAACAAAGTACACAATGTCATTTTCCAATAGAGACTTCGATTCAGGTGGGAAGAAGTAGCTTGTGTAATATACAGTTGTTTAAAAGTGGAGTATCCAGGTTTCATTTTAAAATTGAAAAGGACGTATTACAAGACTTAGATAGTTTAAATGGTACATATGTGAACACTAAGCGTGTACATTCATATAAGTTAAACATGCAGGATGAAATTGTGATTGCGAATATTCGTATGATTTATTTTAAAAATTATCTGCTTGTAGATATGGTGGATAATCCTTTTGAAAATAAGGATTTAAAACGAGAAGAACCCATGTTCTATCCATCCAATTTAAATGTTCAATTACCAACAATACAAACGTGGGACATACAGATGCCACAAATCCATCGTGTAGTTTGTAAACAGAGTCTTTTTAGTGCCATTGGGCCATCGTGTATGATCGCAAGTTCTGGTTTTATTTCTTCGATTCTGATTGGGTATCTTCAAAAACAAAGCGTGGAAACACTATTCATGAGTATGATCAGTTCTTTAACAATGGCTGTAACATTTATGATTTATGGTTTATATAATCGAAACTATCAATATAAATTGGGCGTAAAAGAAAATCAGAAAAGTCTAGATACGTATGATGGATATTTAAAACGAATGTATGAAAAAGAGGGCTTGTTGAAGAATGATTTTGAAAAGAAGGTAAATCTATATATCAAAAAGTACGTGGATACTTTTAAACATGAAACGAAGGATATTGTTTATGTGGGGTGCACAAAATTAAAGTGGTGTGCTATTTCATATCGTGAAGTGTCTTATGAACATGCATTAAATGATTTAATTCAAAAAAGAGAGCGATTGATAGAATCTTTAAATTCCAAAATACTACAACCTGTCTTCTTAAAAAAAGGGGAAGTATGTTGGATCAAAGGGAATATAGAAGAGAGTTTGATTTTGTTTGAGAACTATTTGTGGTATTCAAATTCTATGCGTAAGTGGTTGTGGATGCAAGATTTTGATGAAATAAAAGATGTTTTATTGAATCCATTTTGTATTGTGAATGAAAAGTCGAATTCAGAATTCATAGTGGTTACTATGGATTTAAAGTGTCAGCCAAAAGATTATTATTGTTTGATCTATATAGGAAAGAAAGAACCATCCTTCCATTATGACTATTGTATTCAAAATATATGTATTTCCAATATAAATAAAGATCAAAAAAGATATCTTTTAAAATCACAGAATATGGATTTTTATCAAGAGTTGATTGCGAATGGACCCATTCGAAAAGAGCGCTATGTGATGAGAGTTCCTGTTGGAATGCGTGAATCCAATCAAATTGTGTATATGGATTTTCGTAAATATGGATCTCACGGATTGGTTGCGGGTATGACCGGATTTGGAAAAAGTGAATTTATAAGTTTTTTGTTGATGATGATGATTTGGCATAATGCTCCAAGTCAATTTCAATATATATTAATCGATTTTAAAGGAGGTGCTTTTGGACAGCCATTTTATGAATTTGCGCATTGTGCAGGAATTGTTACAAATCTGGATGCACAATCCATGGAACGCTTTTTTATTAGTATGAATTATGAACTGGAGAAAAGGCAACGCTTATTTTTAGCGGCAAAAGTAGCCGATATCAATGCCTATAATGAAACACACACACTCTCGCATTTATGGATATTTGTGGATGAGTTTGCACAATTAAAGACTCGTTTTCCGCAATTTATGTCACAGCTTCAAGAAATTGCACGTATTGGAAGGTCTTTAGGGATACATTTAGTTCTAAGTACACAAAAACCTATGGGAATCATTGATGATCAAGTTATGTCAAATACAAGTTGGAAGGTGTGCTTTCATGTGAATAATGTACAAGATAGTCGTGAGATTTTACAAAACGAAAAGGCTTATACTTTAAAGAATCCAGGGGATATGGTTCTACAAACAAAAAATGAGAGTATTGAATGTAAAAGTTTTTATCTACAAAAATATGTGGATGAAAAGTCGTGGCGTGAAGTCAATGAGCGAAAAGAAGTTATCCAATCTAAGCAACATTTAAGTAAGCGTGTAATAGATGCATTAAAAGAAAAAATTAATGTGTTGAAAGAAGAAAAATCATGGGTATTGTTGCCAAAGAAAGTTTCAAAAGAGGACTTTGTAATTTTGGATTTACCATTTAAACAAAAACAGTGTGAGCTTGTTTTTGATCATTTACAGCTTATATATACAAAGAGTATGGATATTGTATATAGCTTAATAAATTACTTTAAGGATGAAACCATTTATGTATATGGAACTCATGTATTAAATGATTATGTGGATTTTAACTTTTTTAAATCTAGGTGTTTTCATCAGATTCTAAGTGGAGTTTGTATTGTTTTTGAAGATGAAAATCTTGATTTATCTTTATTGAATAAGAATGTGCGTACATTTATTATTACGGAAAATGAGAACACTCGATTGAAATGGATACAAAGTAAGTATGTATTTGATGTGGATAGTTTGGATGATAAAAGAATATATTTTGACACCTACCAATTGCCTTCTTATCTAAACATGACATGTTATGAAAATACATATGTAGAGTGTATTTATAATCGAGTAAGTGAATCCAATTTAAAAAGAAGAGCGTGTAAGCCATTTTCTTATCGAAAAGAACGAAATTGTATTGGCTTTGAAAGTCAGAGTGATCGCCCTGTGTTTATTGATGAGAAAAGAAAACTTTATATTTTATATATGCATGAAGAATGTAAGTGTAAAGCTTATAAGCTATGTGAGAATCTTTCACATCTTAAAATTTGTTCAGACTTAGGTTCAAATAGTGATATTTATGTTATTTGTGTAGATTTTAAACAATTGACAAATGAAGTGTTTCAAAAAGCTTTATATCAGGCGCAAGTATTGTGGGTTGGCTATGGATTGAAGGAGTATGGATATACATTGAGGCGTAAACTTCCTTATGAAAGCTTTGATTGTGTATTTTTTAAAGATCAAAATGAAGGGATTGGAGTTTATGAATGAGATCGGCATATATCTTTCTTTTGATCGAAAGATGATTTTTGTTTCTGAGTCGTATCGAGTACAAGATTTTTTTGATGAGTTTTTAGAGTATGAAGTACGATATGTGTTTAATGTTACGGTAATGTGTTTTTTGGATTTGAATAAAACATTTAAAGAAAATCATATTGCGCATTGCGATATGTTGATTTATGGGAGGTAAATTTATTTATGAAAATTTCAGTGGATTATTCAGAAGTATATCAAGCAAGTGTCTATGTGAAAAACAAAGCGGATAGCTATAATGATCTAATTCAAAATTTATATAAAAGAGTGGAGCAGATGCAAAGCATTTGGCAGGGTGTAGATCATTTGGCGTTTCAAAATCAGTTAGAAGAATTTAGACCAAGCCTAAATGAAATGTATCAAGTGATTTTAGAATATAGTAATGTTCTAAAACAAACAGCTTCGGTTTATGAAAAGCTTCAACAAGATCGTGTTCAACAAGCTAAATTATTATTGTAGGAGGAATGGTTATGACACAAATTCAAATATCAAGTGAAGATGTAATGGCGTATTCAAAACAAGTCGATGCGTATGCCAATGAGATTCGTACAGTATTTAATGAAATTGAATCTAAGATGTATTATGTGGAATCGATTTGGCAGTCTCCTGCATCTAAATATTTTATGGAACAGTTTCAAACATTAAATCCTGCTATGATGTCGTATTTAGAAACATTAACGCGTTTTTCTACATATTTACATCAAACCGCAAATCTATATCAGGAAAACGAACAAAATTTGATGCATCATGGATGAGATACAATTTTATAAAGTATTATCAAGTGATTTAAGCTCTCTTTTGAATCAAACAAAAAATGCAGTATCGAGTGAAGAGTTTGTCTATGTAAATCAAAAGGTATCGCGAATTCAATATTTGATTCAGATACAAATACAGGAAATTTTAAATCATGAAAGCCGATAGTCTTTCTTGTAAGAATTTAAGTGCACAATATAATTTACTGGCATCAAGAAATATTGCGTTAAAGAATCCTGCATTAAAGGAAAGACAAAATCGTATCGCAAAAGAAATTATGGATATTTCGAATTATTTATCGAAAAGTGCTAATTTAATCGAGAATACCGAAAACAAACAATTGTTGTTTCAGCCTGGTAAACATAATTTCACTAAGTATGTAAACTTGAATTTAGTTTCGCAGCTGACTAAACAAAGTCGATATTCTTATGGCTCAATCGGATATACAGCTTCATTAAAGGAATGGAACAAAAACTATACGAGGGATTATTTTCATGTGGGGGCCAATGCGGCTATATTAGATGGAGAAATTAAATCGAGTATAAGTGCTCGGTTATGGAAAAATAAAAAATTTGATCCTCGTGTTGTATTACAAGGTGAGGCTAGTGTTGCCTTATTATCATCAACGGTGAATGCACGTATTGGTAATTCAAAAGTGTATGCGAGTGCTCGTGCAACAGGACAAGTCGGTGTGGCGTATGCGAATTGTAAGGCCGTATTTTCTAAAAAGGTGCAGTCGTTTGAGGCTGGTGTTGGTGTTGCAGCCTTAAGAGGAGAAACGCGTTGTGTTTTAAATATTCTTGGTGCAAAAGTAACTTTAACTGCACAAGGAAGTGTTGGAAGTGCTGAGGCAAACTTTTCATATCATTTTTCAAATAGAGAGTGGGAAATTGGATCTAAGCTTGGTTTTGTTGCGGGGCTGGGCTTTAAAATCAATGTGAGCTATTAAAAGGAGGTTAAATGAAAGATTTATTACCAATTGGAAGTGTAGTGACTTTAAAAGAAGGAACTAAAAGATTAATGATTATTGGGCGTCTTCAACAAAATGTAAGGACAAAGAAAGTGTATGATTATGCAGGATGTTTATGGCCAGAAGGCTATATGGATAAGGATTCTTGTTACGTATTTGATCATGAAGATATTGATTGTCTTTACTATATTGGATTGCAGGATATAGAAGAGTTCAATTTTCGGTTTGAACTCGATGAAATGAGAAAAAAAACAAGCCAATAGACATTTGTCTATTGGCGTTTTATTAGTCTTTAGATTTCGCAAGATCCGGTCTAGAAACTAGATATTCTGGATTGTTTGCCTTTAAATTGTCGAATACATCTTGATCATGCACTTCAAAATTGTATTTCTTTAAGTAATATACAAGACAAGCTTTTTTGACATCATCATCACTGCTTAATGTTGTATAGACTTCATCTTTAATATCTTTGTATGTGTTCGTTACTAATACGGCAACGTAAGCATATGTTGTTCCACTACTTTCGTTTGTGAAAATTTCATCGATGACTCCGGCTTTTTTTGCCTTATATAACTTATTGATCATTCGAGTGGAAATATCTGTTTTCTTTGTTGTAATTAATGTTTCTTTTCCTGAATATGTGGCTGAATCTACCATATATTGTGAAGCTACTTCTTCAGGGTCTGTTCCATCTTTTAAAGCTTTCAATGCTTTTTTAGCTGTTGCCTTATTTTCACATTGAATGATACGAGCTTTACTTGGTTTATATGTGTTTTGAACATCTTTTTTAGCATCTGTGAAATATTTTTCTGTTAATTCACTTGCTTGTAAACTTGGAATCAAAACTTTATTCATATATTGTTTTTTGCTTGAATAACCAAGAGATTTAATTTGACTTTCAAAATCGGACATATTTTCTTTATAGTTGTCGATTTGTTCTTGGGCTTTTTCTTTCATTTCATCGGTTACTTTAACTTCTTGTTTATAGATTGCTTGCTTAACAAGTTCCATTGTAAGATCTGTACCTGTTGAAATTTTTAATAAATCATATTCATCGCCTTTTGTATATGTTGTATTGCCAATGGTCATGATGGCTTCATCTTTATCTTTAATTGTGGCAGTTGCTCCAGAACATGCACTCAACATCATGGCTGCACATACAAGTAGTATAGGTGTCTTTTTCATTATTGATCACCTCCATAAGTCGTTTTTACATAGTTGTCGAATTTTTTCTTAGTGTCTTTATCGTTGAATTTAATATCTAATTTTTTCGCGTATGAATCTAGAATTTTGTATGAAAGAGAAGAGTCACTGTTTAAGATCGCATATAATGCTTGGTTTGAAACTGTGTCATTTTTTGCGTTGAAGATTTTATTTGAATCTGTTTCTTTTACATAAACTCTATATAAGCTTGTGCCACTTGAATTTGTAACTGTAATCCAGTCGCTAGTTTCACCTTTTTTAAGATTAATGGCAGCTGTAACTACATCAGCAGGTACAGTAGAAGTTGAACTTGAGTCTGAGCTTGTTGAATCTGAATCTACATATCCTGCAAAACCTTTTTTGTTTGCGGTATTTGAATCTTCAGAGAATGCTTTTGCGACATCCGCAAAACTTTCTTTTTCTAAAGCTTTATCAATGTTATTTTTCTTTTTTGTTTCTGTTTCTGTTAAATTATCTGCATCACTTACTTCCATTTTAATGATAGAAACAGTTCTAGGGCTTTTTTCTTCCCAGGCTTTTTTTACTTCATCAAAATGTTTTGTGATATATTTTTTATTCATTTCTTTTTCTTTAACGCTTGTTATGCAATAGTCATTTAATTGTTCAAAGGATGAATATCCATATTTAGCTAGTTCTGAAGTTAAAGTGGATTCATAATCGTCACTTTGTTTTGATGCGTTTGATTTAATATTAGATTCCAATGTATTTGCCTGTTTTTTAATATCTTTTGTAGTTTCGATTGATTGATCGATGACGGCATTTTTATACATATTGTAGATTGTTGAACCATCATATGGTGCGGATTCGTCATATAAATCATTTGCGGTAATATCGTCTTTATCGATTGAAGCAACAACTTGCTCATTATTTGATGATTTTGCGGATACATTGTCTTTATTTGTGTCATAAATAAAGTAGCCAATAAAACCAATAATAATTATGGCAATTAGGACGACAAACCAGTTATTTCGTAAAATATCAGTCATAATTAACCTCCTTGAGAATGTCTTTTCAATTATACGAGATATCTTTTTAAAATGCAATGAACCGCCGAGATGTATTAATTGAGATTTTAATAATTATTTGGTATTATATTGCAGTGAAAAGAGGTAGAATGTATGGCAGATTTGGTCATTAAGGATCTTCATGTATCCGTGGAGAATAAAGAAATTTTAAAAGGGTTGAGTTTAACTGTAAAATCAGGTGAGCGTCATGCCCTAATGGGACCTAATGGAAATGGTAAATCTACATTGCTTGCAGCCATTATGGGAAACCCAAAATATACAGTTACATCTGGTTCAATCACATTAGATGGCAAAGATGTACTACAAATGTCTGTAGATGAAAGAAGTAAAGCTGGACTTTTCTTAGGAATGCAATATCCAAGTGTTGTTTCTGGTGTTACAAACTCTGACTTTTTAAGAAGTGCAATGAATGCACGTTTAGAAAAACCAATCTCATTATTTAAATTCATTAAGGAAATGGATAAGGCGATTGAGCAATTAGAAATGAAGAAAGACTTAGCTCACCGATTCTTAAATGATGGATTTAGTGGTGGAGAGAAGAAGCGTAATGAAATCGTTCAAATGATGATGTTAAAACCATCAATTGCCATGTTGGATGAAATTGATTCAGGACTTGATGTGGATGCATTGCGTATTGTTTCAGATGCCATCAATCAATGTCAAAAACAAACAGATCTTGGTTTATTGATCGTATCTCACTATGCACGTTTCTATGAATATTTGCAACCAACACATGCTCACGTATTAATGGATGGACAAATTGTTGTATCTGGAGATGCAAGCCTTGTTGAAAAAGTAGATCAAGAAGGATATGAATGGATTGAAAAAGAGTACCACGTAACCGCAAATAAAGAAGAAGATAAACAACCTATTTCTTTAGGTTCTTGTGGAGCAAAAAAATATGCTTAATCGATTTGATGTTCATAATAGTGAAACTTTAAATATTCAAATTGATCGTCATGATCAAAAATCTTATTTGATTGAATTAAGCAAAGATTGCACAAAATTAGATTTAAGAGTGGAATGTTTAGAAAATTCTTTTTCAAAATTCTTTATTCTAAATCATGCTGAAAATGCATGTGAATTAAATATTAATATGGTACTTAAACAAGATGCCAATTGTCAGATGGGTGTCTTGGACTTAGAAAAAAGCCCGTTAAAATGGAATCATTATGTAGATTTAAAAGAGCCGGGTGCAGAATATGAAATTTTAAGTGGTCAATTGTGTCAGGAACATATAGAAAAAGTGTGTGATATGGAAGTAAGACATAATGCACCGCATACAAATGGTCAAATGAAAAACTTTGCGGTTCTATTTGATCATGGTCAATACCAAATGGTTGCCAATGGCAATATCAAAAAAGGATGCTTTGATGCACAATCTCATCAGGCAACGCGTGTACTAACTTTAGGTCAAGGACACAAGACGAAAGTTATTCCATTATTATTAATTGATGAAAATGATGTAAAGGCAAGTCATGCCCTTACAATTGGTCAGCCAGATGCAGATCAGTTATATTATTTACAGTCTCGTGGATTAAGTACAAAACAAGCTGTTGGCTTATTAAGTGTAGGTTACTTCTTACCTGTCATTGATTTAGTAGAAGATGAAGAATTAAAGAACAGTCTTCGTCAAGAAATGGAAAGTAAGGTTGGATTGTATGGACATCAGTAAAATTCGTAAAGATTTTCCAATTTTAACCCGTACAATGTCCAATAAACCCTTAGTATATTTCGATAATGGGGCAACTACATTAAAGCCCCAACCTGTCATTGATGCTGTTGTGAATTATTATACATACCTTGGTGCGAATGCCCATCGTGGTGATTATGAAATGAGTGCACAAGTTGATGCTGCTTTTGAAGGAGCTCGTGTTCGTACACAAAAATTTTTAAACGCAAAATATAAAGAAGAAATTGTTTTTACTTCTGGTTCAAGCGAAGGGTTGAACTTAGTTGCGATGATGGTTACTCAGCAACTTTTAAATGAAGGTGATGTCATTTTAAGTGATGAAAGTGAACATGCTTCAAGCATCTTACCTTGGATGCAAGCGGGAAAGAAAAAGGGAACAAAAATTGATTATATACCTTTAGATGAAGAGGGTAAGATTACCGTTGAAAACTTTAAACGTGTTTTAACAGACAAGGTAAAAGTCGTAGCGATTGCGATGGTATCTAACGTTTTAGGTTTTGTAGCTCCAGTTAAAGAAATTGCCAAGATCTGTCATGAAAGAGGCATTCTATTGGTGATTGATGGAGCACAAAGCACACCTCATTTAGATATTGATGTACAAGATCTAGATTGTGATTTTTATGCCTTTAGTGCACACAAAATGTGTGGTCCAACAGGTGTAGGGGCTTTATATGGTAAGAAAAAATGGTTGGACCAATTAGAACCGATTTTCTATGGTGGAGAAAGTAATGCTCGATTCGATAAGTCTTGTTCATTGACTTTAAAAGAAACTCCATTGAAGTTTGAATCGGGAACGCAGCCAATTGAGGGTGTTATTGGTATGGCGGCTGCCATGGATTATTTGGATTCAATTGGTAAAGAGAACATTCATGCGCATGAAGTTGAATTAAAAGAATATTTTTTAGAAAAAGCTAAAGCTTTAGGAAATATTGTTGTATATAACGAGAATGCGAGAAGTGGTATTGTGACATTTAATGTGAAGGACAAAGATCAAATGATTTTTGCGCAAGATGTCGCAAGCTATTTAAATACGTTTGGCATTGCCGTTCGTTCGGGACAGCATTGTGCTAAATTACTTCCGGATGTATTAAAAACACCGGGGACTTGTCGTGCAAGTTTCTATTTGTACAACACAAAAGAAGAAGTCGATCAATTGATTGATGCTTTAAAGAATGCAACAGTAGAAAACTGTGTCAGCATTTTCTTTTAGGAAGGAAGCTTAATTATGTCAAATATTGATCCTATGTTGATGCGCCAAATTATTATGGATCATTATGACTATCCTCGTAATAAAGAATTGACAGATAATGAAGGTTATATGTCACGTCATATGGCGAGTGATTCTTGTATTGATGATATTACGGTGCAGACAAAAATTTCCGATGGGAAAATTGATGATATTCGTTTTGATGGTGTTGCCTGTACGATTTCTACAGCTTCAACTTCAATTATGTCTGAATTATTAAAAGGAAAGACAACTGAAGAAGCAAAAGAAATTATGGATAACTATTTCAAAATGATTGATCAAAAAGAATATGATGAAGATGTTTTGGATGAAGCAATTGCGTTTCAAAATGTTGGTAAACAAGCGAACCGTATCAATTGTGCCACAATTGGTTGGAAGGCTATGCGTGAAATGATTAAGGAAAGTGAGGATGAAAAAGATGAGCAATGAAAAAGATATCGCACTTTCTAGTGAATATGAATATGGTTTTCATGATGAAGATGTAAGTGTATATAAAACACAAAAAGGTTTGAATGAAGAAACGGTACGTACGATTTCTAAAATCAAAAAGGAACCGGAATGGATGTTACAATTGCGATTGGATGCATATCATTCTTTTGTGGAGCAACAAAATCCAAATTGGGGACCAGATTTAAGTGAAATTGATTTTGATGATTACACTTACTATATTAAACCGAGTGATAAACAAGAAAAATCTTGGGACGAAGTGCCGGATACCATTCGTAATACATTTGATAAATTAGGAATTCCAGAAGCAGAACAAAAGTTTTTAGCAGGAGTTTCTACACAATATGAGAGTGAAGTTGTTTACCACAACATGTTAGAAGAGGTGGAAGAAAAGGGTGTTATCTTCTTAGATACAGATTCGGCTTTAAGAACATGTCCAGATTTATTAAAGAAATACTTTGGCAAATTAGTGCCTTATACAGACAATAAATATGCAGCTCTAAATACAGCTGTATGGTCTGGTGGATCTTTCATTTATGTACCAAAGGGTGTTAAGCTAGAAAAACCTTTACAATCCTATTTCCGTATTAACTCTATGTCAATGGGGCAATTTGAAAGAACATTGATTATTGTCGATGAAGGTGCAGATGTGCATTATGTAGAAGGATGTACGGCACCAACGTATTCAAAAGATTCTTTACATGCGGCAGTTGTAGAAATCTATGTACACAAGAATGCGAAGTGTCGTTATTCAACTGTACAAAACTGGTCTAGCAACATCTTAAACTTAGTTACAAAACGTGCAAAAGTATTTGAAAATGGACACATGGAATGGATTGATGGAAACGTTGGTTCACATGTGAATATGAAATATCCAGCTTGTATTTTGGCTGAACCATACGCAAAGGGAACAACCATTTCAATTGCGGTAGCGGGTGAAAATCAAATTCAGGACGCGGGTAGTAAAATGATTCATTTGGCCCCACACACTTCAAGTACAATCATTTCAAAATCGATTGCACGAAATGGTGGGGAAGTCAATTATCGTGGTTGGGTAACACATTCAAAAAATGCTGCGTATGCTAAGAGCAAAGTAGAATGTGATACATTGATTTTGGATAAGAAATCTCGTAGTGACACAGTTCCAATGAATGTATCTTATAATGATACGTCGCAAATTGAGCATGAGGCTACCGTTTCAAATATTAGTGAAGAACAATTGTTCTATTTAATGTCTCGTGGTTTGACTCGTTCACAAGCTACAGAAATGATCGTAATGGGATTCTTGGAACCATTTACACGTGAACTTCCAATGGAATATGCGGTTGAGTTGAATCAAATGTTGAAGTTGGATATGAGTGACAGCATTGGATAAGCGTAAAGAATGTATTCAAAGGCGTAGTTTAGTATCAAACGCAGAAAGACTTTTAAAAGAAAAGGCAATCACAAATTGTGTTTTGCCTTTTTTAAAAGGAAAAATTGGAACCTATATCCCGATTCGCAATGAAGTGGATGTATATTCAAATTTTAAAGAGGAATTTGATCTTTATATTCCAAAGATGTTAGATGATACTACGATTGCCTTTTACTCAGACAAAGAAGAAAAAATAAATGGCCCTTTTTCTACGATTGAACCTATTGGAATTTGTGAAGAAAAAGATTTAAATGTGATTCTAGTTCCTGTTGTAGGCTTTTTTGATACATATCGTCTTGGGTATGGAAAAGGCTATTATGATAGGTATTTGAAAGATAGTTCAGCATTGAAGATCGGGATTGCTTTTGATGTGCAAGAAATAAAGTTTGATGTAAAACCAACGGATGTTAAGTTAGATATGATTATTACAGAATCGAGGATATTACGATGAAAATATTATTTTATGGGGATAGCAATACTTGGGGCTATGATGCCAAGGATGCTTCAAGACAAAAGAATCGTTTCACACAGTTCATTAAACAAGAGTTTAGTCAGCATGAAATCATTGAGGAAGGTTTATGTGGAAGGACTTTGTGTTTAGATGATCCGTATGATGAAGATCGTAACGGAACTAAAATGATTTCGATGGTTTTAAAGACACATGCTCCCATTGATGTTGTATTCATTATGTTGGGTACAAATGATGCTAAGCGTCAATTTTCAACAAATTCCATATCTTTAGAAAAGGGAATTCGTACCTTATTATATAGGGCTTTGAATCCGGAAATTTATCGGGATGGATCAAAAGTACCTCAATTTTTTGTGGTTTGTCCACCAAAAATGAATAGAGATGGATTGAATAATGAAAGAACGAAAGAAAATTTTGGGGATGCTGGTTTTGAAATATTAAATAACACAAAGCCTTATTTAGAAAAAGGATGTCGTGACTTTGATGTAGAAGTGATTGATACACATGCGATTGCTGGAAGTATAGATGGTATCCATATGGATGAAAGTGGTCATAAACAAGTTGCGGATGTGTTAATGTCTGTGATTCAAGAATTATAGGAAAGGAAGAGAATCAATGAGTGCTTATACAAATGGTTTAGTGTTCTGGAAGCATTTTGAAAAGAAGCAAGATGCGATTTTTAATTATTTAAAATCAGAACAATATGAAGAATTAAACGATATTATCCAGGAATTGGATGAAGAAGTGATGGAAATGAGTGGTGCCCATTTCTTTGTCGAAAATTTTTATGATTCTTTTGAGATGACCTTTGATACAGGTCCTAATAAGACGACACAATATCTATGTCAGATGCTTTGTGATATTGCACCAAAATCTGTAAAACAAAATTGGATCATGAATGCTTGTTTACCTGCAATGTCGCAAAAGGCGATTCAGGCTATGGTTCAAATCAAAAATGAAGAGTATACTTTAGCTGATTTCCATGTTTTCTATCAAATCGAAAATGATATGTTGGATTGTAAAGTATATTGTCCTGGGTTTAATTTAATTGGAAATCCTGAAAATAAAAAAGAAATGAGTATGTATTTATTAGAGCTTGCGATTGGCCAGCTTGCCTATGAAGCATATATTTGTCGTGTTGACTTTATAGATACGCCAGATTCAAATATGAAATTCTGTCAAATGATGGATTTTTATGAAGTAATCATGGCACTTGTTGAAAAAAATCATTGGAAAGAATATGATAAGCCAATCGATATTTATTCGGTTTATCAGCCAATTCAAGATTTTGCGCATGATGCTCTAAGAAAAGATATGAAATTGATTTTTACAACACATCCTTTGTTGGTGGAACAAACGATTGAGGATAAGGAAGAAGTTTTGGCAGATCTAAGCAGTAAGGATGGTGAATTTGGATATGTGTATTATTCAAATCCTTTCCATAATAAGGAGGATGCTTTATATCGTCAAAAGTTATCAAAAGAATTGGATGAGGCAATTTCTAAAGTCCATGCAGGAAAAGTGGTTGGAGGAGCTATTGGTAAAAGTTTTTCCTATATTGATTGGATCGTGTATGATAAAGACTTGTTTATGAAGGTTTTCAACCAATTAAAAAAACAGCTCGATGCAAGTGTCGAACTGTATTATCAAAAATTTTAATGACTTTGAATATCAGCGCAGGCATTGAGCAGGCGCTGTCTTTTCATTCCTACAAGAGGTTTTTCTGGATTTTCTAAAAATCGAGCTAATACGTCTGCATCTTTTAAGGCTTCACATAATGGGGAGTCAAAAGATTCTTTTTTTGAATGTTGACGAATCGCATATGTAATATCATCGATTTCAGTTGTTTTAAATAAACCACATTCTTTTAAATATTTATATGCATGAAGACTAGATAACTTTGCGTGTTGTGAATGGGGACAATTATCAACAAATTGAGCATAATCATGGAAAAGAGCAGCCACTTTAGCACGTTCTAGATTTGTGCCTCTTGCCATAGCTATGAATGTAATCGAAAGGTCCACACTTGCGGTATGTGTGAGTGCTGCAATTTTTAGATCTTCATTATAAATTTTAGCATATTGACCATATACATATTCTTTAACTTTTTCATATCGCTCTAACATAATAATCCCTCTCTTTCATGAAAAAAGCGCACGATGTGCGCTTGATTCGAACAAATTTCTACGCAGCTGTATCTACAACTGTGACATTGTTAGCTTGTTGACCACGATCGCTTTCAACAACGTCATAAGTAACAGTTTGTCCTTCTTCTAAAGTTTTAAATCCTTCAGAATTAATTGATGAATAGTGTACGAATACATCTTTTCCATCTTCGCTGGTAATGAATCCATAACCCTTTTCAGCGTTAAACCATTTTACTTTACCTGTGCTCATGCCTATACCTCCTGGACTAAGCCAATATCCTTTGACCGTTAAAATCGAAAGTACTTGCATACAATAGCATTTATCACAATCAGAATATGAGTCTAATCCTTAACTGCTTTCATTTTAGCATTTTCTAACAATAATGTCATTCAAAAATAACATTTTTGTATAGTTATTGTGTCATATTTTGTTTATAATGATTATATAAAAAGGAGGGCATGTGTTTTATGCTTATTCAAGATGATGCTTTGCGTAGTGTTATTGCGCGTACATTACGTGTTAAAGAAGAAGAACTAACCGAAGATTTGATGAAAGAATTGATTCACTTAGAAGTACAGGATCATGAAATAGCAACTCTAGAAGGTTTGCAGTATGCAGAGAATTTAGAGACTTTAAATGCAAGTAACAACAAGTTACAGACATTGGATCCCATTCGTGATTTACATAATTTAGTTTGTCTAGATGTTTCACGAAATCAATTAAGAGATTTGCAGGCTTTACATGGCTTTCGTCAACTTAAAAAATTAAATGTATCAAGAAATAACTTATATACAATGGATATTTCAAGTGTTGCAGCCATGATTGATTTGGAAGTATTGAATCTTTCAAAGGCTAAAGTAGATAGTTTGATTTATTTGGAACATTGTAAAAAGCTAGAAGAAGTTCATATTAACACAGAAAATGGTCCATTTAGCTATGCAATCTTAGGTGTACTTAAAAAATTAAAAAAATTAGATATGGGTGGTATGCGATTATTCAATATTGAAGATTTAACATATCTTTCGAATGTTGAAGAATTGGATTTAAATACAAACTTAATGTCTGATCTAAGTCCATTATTATCGATGAAGAACTTAAAGAAATTAAATGTTTCAAACTGTCCATATTTAAAGGATTATTCTGTATTAAAGGAATTTTCTAGCCTAAAATCATTGAATATTTCTTATAATGAACCTGATCACTTTATGTTCTTAAAGGAATTAAATCATTTAGAATCGTTATCTATGGAACAAACTGGATTCAAAGATATGTCATTATTAAATAGTTTAGGTGACTTAAAAGAGTTAAATGTGTCTAAGAATCGTTTAAAGAATTTAGAAAAGTTCACAAATGTAGAACATCTAGAAATCTTAGATGCGAAGTTCTGTCAATTAACGGAAATTCATTTTCTAAAGAATGCGCATCAATTGAAACATTTAAATTTATTCACAAACCGTATCAAGGATATTCGTATTTTAAAGGATGCCAAAGAAATGGTATATTTGAATGTGGGCCGCAATGATATTAAGGATATTACTTGTTTAAAAGATATGAAACAATTGGAAATCATTTCTTTAGAAAATAATAATGTTAAGGATTTAAAACCATTATCCGAACTTACGAATCTTTGCGATGTGGATTTATATAATAATGTCATTGAGGATTTAACACCGTTAGAAAATCTAGAGTTTATTTCTTATTTACGATTGGATCACAATGCCATTACGGATTTAACTCCATTATCAAAACTTAAATATTTGCGTTCTTTAACTTTGAAGGCAAATTATATTACAGATGTAACTCCATTAAAAGATTTAGAATTATTAGAAGCACTACGTCTAGATGATAATCCTATTCAAGATACAAGTGTATTAGAAAGTATGGAATTCTACGAAAAATTTACGAATTAAACAAAATCCCCTTTAAACAAAGGGGATTTACTACTTTTATATAAAATTATAACTTATTTATGACTTAAAAAATTGAAATTGCGTTTAAAATCTTATCTTCCTCAGTGTTAATCAAGTGTCAATAGGTAACCGTTGTGGTACGAATGAGATACCACACCTGATACGTAGTTTTGATGCGATAGTCATCTGTTCACGTGAGAGTATTGGTAGTACTCTGAATTGTTTTGGATGTTGATAGCATCCAGGATTTTTTATTTTGCTTCGTTAAAAAGAAAAAGCTATCCGAAACCGAATAGCTTTCCCATATCTGCGGCACCCACAAATGTGTTACCGAAATAAATACCAGCAGTGCCTGATACTATGTATCATCACTGAAATTCATCTTTATAATAACATGAATTTCTTTAAAATCAAGTGATTCACAAGGCAATGTTGGTTATAGCTTTTACAATTTCAGTGTCAATTCTGTCCATTGTTTCTTTAGATAACTGTATTTTACCAATTGGATCTAATACATTAATCGATTTTTTAATTCTATGTTTACTAATGGTTGTTATGGATAAGACCTTTGCAAATGAATCCTTATTTTTTCCATTACAATAATCTGTGATATCTTGAAGCATTTGCTTTTCTTAACTTGTGTGAAAGTCTCTATGATACCTTTATCGATTTTATCCATAACACTATCAGGAGCTTTGATTCTTTTGATTGGATCTAGGTGATTATTAATTGTTATTTTGTTTTTTCATCCTATTTATCTCCATTCATTCTTTTATGATCCATTTATGCAAAAGTATCAAAGAAAAGCCACTGAAATAAATCAGTGACTTTCTATATGGCGCAAAGGCCATTGTTCACTAGTATATTACCATCTTGCAAATTTAAAGCCAAAAAATTTACTTTGTAAATAATTCTATTAATTTATTATCAAGTATTGTCATAATTTCATCTGAAACTCTAATTTTCAAAATGAGATCATATTTGTTTATTGGTTTTTGATATATCCACTTTATTTTTTTTCGACGAAGCTGAATTATAAAAATTCTTATCACAACTTCTTAAACCATCTATATGTTCAAATAATGCAGGTTTAATAGTCGCACCAAGCGGATCTAAAATAAAGTCAATCCCTTCACGTCTAGCAAGTTTTGAAGCTGAGACGAAATCGCTATCACCAGAAATTAATATTATTTGGTCAACTTGATGTTTATATGAAAGGGAAGCAATATCTAAACCAATCTTCATATCAACTCCTTTTTGGTCAATATTTAGGATTATATCTGATTCAGATAAATCAGAAAAATTAAGAGTATCGTTACACAACTTTTTAAAAGCTTTTTGGGAAAGATTATAGTTTGCTTGTTGAACAGCAAGTTGTCCTAATCGAATCGCAAATTTACATTTTTTCTTTAGTTCTTCAAAGAAGGCATTTGTCCATTCATAAGTTGGAGACTTACCTAAATTTACATTTGATTTCGTAAATGGATTATATATTGTTTTATCCACAGGTTCACAGTCGTAATAGAATATTCTATATAGTGAATGATTTACTTTTTCTCCATTGATACGTTCAGTTAAATGTCTTCTACAATATACATCTAATTCATCAGCTCTTTCTTTTGGGGTTAAGTCACCTAGACATGCATAAGCTCTTCTTCTGTAAAAACCACCATCAACAAGAATAGCAGTTTTAATTCCATCGTTATGATTCATTTTTTATATCCTTTCCAAATGAAAAAAGGCCTTAGTCACAACCTAATCCCTTATACTGGGGGTTCCGACTAAGACCGAGTTAACTGATTACTTAACATATCCGTTAAGGTAAACCTATCTTAGCAAAACCGTAATTGGGTGTCAATGATTAATTTGTTAAATTAATCACATATATTTATACCTATTATTGTACGATTAGATTCAATATAAACATCTTATAAGCTATGCGATATATTTATATTATTGAATAAATATAAAGTGTTGCGTTCATTGTGATGTTTGCTTTAAAACTTTATATAAAAGAAATTTATCACTTATATTCTACTACAATATTTAACAGATGGATATTTTAAAATAAAGTGAATATTGAATGTTAAATTCATTTAAATTAAATACATATTACACAGTACTTGACAATCCAAGGTAGTGTGTATATCATAATAGTGAAGAGGTGATAATATGCAACCAAGAGCTGTTATATATTGCTCTAAACATGGAGCTACAAAAGAATTAGCACAATGTTTAGGAAAAAAATACAATCTTCCTGTTATTTCCATCGATCATATTTCAGGTTATTCCTTTCAGAATATTCCTGTATATTTTTGTGGATGGATTCGCAATGGAAAGATAATGGGATTGACTAAAGCTTCTAAATTATTTATGTGCGTTCAAGTGATAGGTGTAGGTGCTGTTGAATATAATGAAGCTTATGAACTGAAATTAAAATATAAAAATAAGCTTGTGAATCAAGATTTTAAATATATTCAATCCAGCAAAGGTTTATCATTAAATCCTTTAGAAAAGATGTATGTGGATGTGTTTCAACCATCTTTGATAGGAAAGAGTAAGGGTGTGGCGCATGAATACTCAATTTAAAAAGGGCGTCTTAGAATTGATTGTACTAAAGGCGATTGTGGCCGATGATCTATATGGATATCAACTTGTATCTAGAATTAATGAAGTGATTCAAGTGAATGAAGGAACGATTTATCCTTTACTGAAGCGTTTATCGAATGATCATTTATTAGAATCTTATTTAAAAGAATCAACAGAAGGCCCTCCAAGAAAGTATTATCATATCACAAGTCTAGGACTTGCAAGATATGAGGCTTTATTAGAAGAATGGACAATTTTTTCAGAGAGTGTAAATACATATTTGAAGGGAGTAAAATAAAATGTTAAAAAGTGAATTTTTAGATCTTTTGAATCAAAAATTATCATTGATCAATGATAAAGAAAAAGAAGATATTATCCTAGAATATGGAACCTATATTGATGACAAGATCGCAAGTGGCGTATCTGAAGAAGAGGCAGTAGCCGGCTTTGGAGATGTGGATGAATTGGCTAAAGAGATTTTGTCTGCCTATAAAATCAATACAGATTCGATGGATCCATTATCAAGTAAAGCGGACAAAACAATTGATAAGGTATATGCAAAATTGGAGGGAATGTTTTCTAAACTAGGAAATTTTTCGATGAATGAAATCTTCCACATCATATTCGATGCATTTGTACTTGTATTGATTTTGTGGATTGGAAAACTGATTGTGGTAGATCTATTATGTCGAATTGTGTTGTCTATGATTTTCTCTTTCTTTGCAGGATTCTATGCGATTACAGACTTTATGTTAAGTTTATGTCGCCTTCTATATGTATGTATTGCGATTTATTTCTTTGTGAAGGTCATGACCAAAAGAGTAGAACGCTATCGTTTACATGCAAATCATGTAGGTGTGATGGATGACATTAAGGAAACGTGGAATGATAATATCAAATCGAATGATTTGCCCCCAACACCAGATCGCCCATTATATCATGAAAGAAAAGTGCATCATGTTGAATCGGATATATTAAAGGTGATACTCGTTTTCGCAATGATTCCAGTTTCATGCATATTGATTGGCAGTGGTATCGGTTTTGTTGTGATGATTTACGTAAGTATGATGTATGCCACAACCAGTTTAGGACTCTATTGCATAGATATTGCCTTTGTACTAGGAAGTTTGGCTATTTTATTGATGTTATTTCGAGCATGGCCAAAGAAGGTGGATACAAATGCGTAAATTAGGTGTATTACTTGTTGCTTCCATCTTATTATTTGTGTTTGGTGTTGGAACCTTTGTATATGAATTCAGTCAAATTCGTCCCCATCAAATGGATTTATCTCAAGAAACACAGACAATGACAACTTCAATGCCAAATAGCGCTCGCTTATATACAAAGACGTATTTAAGTTCTGTAGGCGATGTGCGTGTCGTTGTGGATGAAATGATCGAAGATGATAAGTTACAAGATGATGTGTTAGTAATCACATATCCTAAAATGCTTCATATTGTACAGGATGAAGATCAATTGGATTTGCAGATGGATGATTATGAGATGTCAAAGGATTTACAAACATTATTTAACACGTTTCGAACAAAATCCTATGATGAATATTACGCGAAAAATAATGAAATTCATATAAGTATTCGTTATGGTAAGGCTTTAAAAGATAAAATTACGTTGGTCGATGATTACTATTAAGGAACAGTGAATACTGTTTCTTTTTGATTTTTAACAAGTATGTTAAAATACTGTTATGAAAAATAATAAAGATTGGAGTCGTTTGTTGAAAATGATTCTTGTGGAAGATAAGAAGAAATTCAATACACGTAAGGTATTAAAAAAGAGTAAAGTGACCAATACACCTTTACATAGAAGACAGGATGTGAAAAAATGAGTGATACAAAAACGATGTCAACAAGTGCTAGATTTGCCCAGATTGTATCAATACTTAGAAAACATCACCTTCAAAAGGGAATGGATCCAGTAAAATTTCGTATGATTTTAGAAGATTTAGGACCAACATTTGTCAAAATTGGCCAAATCATGTCAACACGACAAGATCTGTTTTCACAGCGTTATTGTAAAGAATTGATGAAGCTTCGCTCTCATGTAACGCCTATGCCTTTTTCGATGGTTGAACAAATTATTCAAGATACATATGGTGATTTGTTTCATGAAGAATTTGAGAGTATTGATGAAATATGTTTAGGATCGGCATCGATTGCGCAAGTACATGCAGCAACTCTAAAGACAAAAGAAAGAGTTGTTTTAAAGATTCAACGGCCAAAAATTTATGAGTGGATGGAACGTGATGTCGCATTATTAAGAAAAGCTGTAAAAATATTAAATCTATCCGATATTGTTTCAAGTGTCGTCGATTTAGATATGGTTATCGATGAATTTTGGTACACGGCCAAACAAGAAATGGATTTTACGATTGAAGCACAGTTTGCGAAACGATTTAAAAATGAATATAAGGATTGTAAATTTATTGATGCACCTAAAATTTATGATGAATATACACGAAAGAATATTCTAGTGATGGAATATGTGGATGGTATAGAAATTACAGATTCAAAAAAATTGGATGAACTAGGCTATGATCGTAGTGAAATTGCCGATAAATTGGCATTTAATTATATTTCACAAATCATTGAGAATGGTTTCTTTCATGCGGATCCGCATTCAGGAAATTTAAGAATTCGTGATAATCAAATCGTATGGATTGATTTTGGTATGATGGGAATCTTAGATGCGAATGAAAGGGAAACGATGAAATCGGCGGTTCGTGCCATCGCATTAAAGGATACACAGAAATTAGTCGATTGCATTTTAATGATTGGAGATTGTAAGAAAGAAATTGATTATTCTGCATTTTGTAACGACATGGATAAATTTGTAAATCAATATTTGAGTGTTCCTTATGCTCAAATTGATGTCGCAAAACTTGTACAAGATATGTTTTCAATATGTCATGTCTATTCGATTTCTTTGCCAAAAGGCATAAGTATGCTAGCTCGTTCGATGATGACAATTGAAGGAACATTAACGGCTTTAGATCCGAATATGAATACGATGAAGATAGCGATGAGTCATAAGTCAAGTTTGACGCAGATTGATTGGCAAAAAGAAATGAAGTCGGGATTTAAGCGAAGTGTAGATGCACTTTCACATTCAATCGATATTCCTGTACAGGCTAGTGATGTACTAAAGATGGTTCAAAGAGGACAAATCAAGGTAAACTTAAATTTAATGGGTTCTCAAGCTCCACTTGCCAAAATTGATCAGATGGTGAATCGTTTGATTGTATGTGTGTTGATTGCAGCCTTGGTTGTAGGTTCAAGCTTAATCTGTACAACAAAAATGAAACCGACCATTATGGGCATACCTGCACTTGGCTTTTTTGGATATATCTTTGCGCTTGGCATGAGTGTATGGTTATTTTTCAAAATGTTATTTTTACATAGAAGAAACAAATCGTTTTAAAAGGGGATATAAGATGAAACAAGGAAAAACAGTAGTGGCATCCTTATTAATAGTATTTGTCACTTTAGGACTAGATCAATGGACGAAATGGGCTATTGTGAAGTCGATCAAATTAAATGAAACCGTGGAAATGATCAATCATTTCTTTTACTTGACATATGTTCAAAATACGGGAGCTGGATTTAGTATGTTTGCACAAGCTGGAATGGGCTTTTTTGCAGCACTCACTCTAATTGCCCTAGTTGCGATGGTATATATGTTTTTTAAAACGAATGATTCACGCTATCAAATTTGTTTATCTTTAGTTTTCTCAGGAGCTATTGGTAACTTTATTGACCGTATGAGTCTAGGATATGTTAGAGACTTTTTTAGTTTCTATATTTTTGGTTATCCATTTCCCGTATTTAATGTGGCGGACATTTGCATAACCGTAGGAATTGCATTAATATTAATCAGTATGTTTATAGACGATAAGAAGGAGCAAGCGAAATGGAAACAAGAATCCTAAAAATAGATGAAGATACAAAATTGGATCGTTTAGATAAAGTATTAGCTGAAAAGTTAGATTTTTCGCGTAAGAGAATTAAAGATTTATTGGATGAAGGAAATGTCTTGGTCAATCAAAAGGTGATGAAGGCGAGTTATAAAGTTTGTATAGGAGATGAAATTGAAGTTTCAATTCCTGAACTTGATTCAACTCAAGTATTACCCGAACCGATTGATTTAGATATCGTATATGAGGATCATGATATTATTGTGATCAATAAGCCAAAAGGTATGGTGGTACACCCCGCTCCAGGACATTATTCTGGTACTTTAGTAAACGCCTTATTATATCATTGTAAAGATTTGAGTGGTATAAACGGTGTGATGCGACCAGGTATTGTACATCGTATTGATAAAGATACGTCTGGCTTACTTGTGGTTGCCAAAAATGATGTGGCACATGAGGCATTGAGTCAACAACTTCAAGATAAGACATGTCATCGAGAATATGTGGCCATTGTACATAAACCATTTACACATGAATATGGCACGATTCATGCGCCAATTGGTCGTGATGAAAAGGATCGACAGAAAATGGCGGTTACCGCAAACAACTCAAAGGATGCGATCACGCATTTTAGTGTTCTAGAAAACTTCAGTAAGTTTGCGTATATTAAATGTCAATTGGAAACAGGAAGAACTCATCAGATTCGTGTACATATGCAATATATTGAACATCCAATTGCAGGCGATCCAAAATATGGTCCTAGAAAAACAATCCAAGCCAATGGTCAGTTATTGCATGCATGCGCCTTGGAATTTGTTCATCCAACAACACATGAAAAGATGCATTTTGAAGTACCGTTAGAACCAACTTTTGAAAAAGTATTAAATGAACTTAGAGAAGAGGAAGAATAATGCGTAAAGATGTATTGAGTTGGGATCAGTATTTTATGGGTATGGCACATTTGAGTGCTATGCGTTCAAAAGATCCAAATACGCGTGTAGGAGCTTGTATTGTCAATCCACAAAAAAGAGTGGTTGGACTAGGCTATAATGGTTTTCCTTATGGATGTGAAGATGATGAATTTCCTTGGGCTCGAGATGGGCAGTTTCTAGAAACAAAATATCCTTATGTGGTTCATGCTGAATTGAATGCGATCTTAAATAGTATTCAAGATCTACATGGTTGTACTTTGTATGTTTCATTATTTCCATGTAATGAATGCGCAAAAGCCATTATTCAAGCCGGTATTACTTGTGTTGTATATGAAAGTGACAAGTATGATGGAACAGAAGGAAATATTGCGAGTAAACGCATGTTTCATGATGCGGGTGTAAAATTGATTCAACTTCCTTATGATATTGAGGTTGAAACAAAGATCAATAATCGTTAAAGAAGTAGCTTATGTTACTTCTTTTTTGTGTTTAGCTTGTTATGGGTTTATAATTAAAGTTAGAAGTGTTAAAAGGAATACGTATGAAAAAACAAATAAATCAGTTATTACCAACGCTTTTAGTTATGATATTGATATTGGCATTAATTGTTACAACCTATCATATTAGTTTTAAACAAGAAGAAGAAAGTTGTTACAACCGATTAGAAAATGCGAGTAATGCCATCATTCAAAGTATTCAAAATCGTATGCAGGATGATTTGAATTATTTGCGTTTGATTGGAAAAGATTTTTCCAATGAAGATCATTTGCCTACATATGAAGAATACAGCAGTCGATTAAGTACATTTGAAGATGTATCTTTGTTTGAACGCGTCGATTTATCGATGCAAAATAATACGATGTATACAATGCATAAAGATGTGCAACCAATTCAATCGAATGATTTTTTGACATTGAATGCAGATGCAGAATATATGGATCAAGTACATACAGATCCACTCACAAATAAAAAGAGTGTGAATTATTATGTGCCTATCCAACAAAACGATTCTGTCGTTGCGTATTTAGTAGGTGTGATTCAATGTGATACTTTAGATGAACAGTTTTATACGCAAATATATAGTGGAAAGACACAAAATCTCATTATTGATACAACGGATGGACAGGTTGTGATGAATAATCAAGATATTTTAGATTATGACACTTTTTCAACGAATGGTTGTAAATTATTATCGCCTAAAAAAGACGTTATAAAACAAATACATGCTTTAAAATCAGGTGTCGTGAAATTTGAAAAAGATGGCATTAAAAAATATTTATGTTATAAACCGATTCAAGTTTATAATTGGGAATTAATTGTTATTGTGGATGAAGCTGTAGCTTTTGCGAGTGCCTTGACATTGAAAAAGAATTATATGCTCATGGTTATTTGTGAAGTTGTGATTCTTCTACTATATTGTGGGTTCTATATCGCAAAAGTTCGAAGAATTTCAAACAAATCAAATGAATTTGAAAAGGATCTAAATGTTTCGCATACTTTGATTCAATGCGTTCGCAAACTATCGAATAGTACAAATCAAAAGGGAGCCATTGATGATATCTTGAAAACTATTTGTGAATTTTATCAAGCTGAAAGATGTTATGTATTGGATTTAGATTTTGAAAATAAACAAACGAACACCATTTATGAATATGGAAATCGAAATGATGATGTTCATATTGATAATATGGTCCGTCTATGTTTAGAAAATATGGATTTAGTGAAGCGTTTCTTTGAAAATCAAAAGTCATATTATATTGAAGATGTAACTTCTGAAATCTCAAAGACGAGTCCCATTTATTCAAGTTTTATTTCACAAAAAATACATAGTATAATCCTTGTACCATTTGTGGATAATCATCAAATTAAAGGTGTTTTTGCGGTAGACAACCCTAAACAAAACTACTACCAAAAAGACTTTTTAGAATCTTTATGTTTCTTTATTGAAACGGCCATGACGCGTGAAAAAGAAAAGAAACATTTACAGAATTTAAGTTATGTCGATTCTTTGACTTATGCGCAAAATCGCAATCACTTTAATGAATATCTTAAAAAAAATAGGTGTAAAGAACTTCATTTTGTTGGCGTGATTTATTTGGATTTAAATGGATTAAAAGAAATCAATGATAAAATGGGACATCTTGCAGGAGATACTTTGATTATTAGTGCTTCTTATGTACTACAAGAAATTTTTGCAGATAACTCATATCGTATTGGTGGAGATGAATTTGTGGTTATCGAAAAAGATGTTTTGGAATCGGAATTCTATTCTAAATATGAAATGTTGTTGAAGCGTATGAAAGAACTAGAAATTAGTGTTGCGACAGGGTATATATGGAAAGAGCGTTGTTTAAATTTGAGTGAAATTTTACAAGCAGCCGATCAAAAGATGTATGAAGATAAAAAGCGCTATTATTCCATAGCGCAAAAGGATCAAAGAAGGCGTTAAATACCGATCTTTTGAGTATTTTTAAAATGAAGCTTTGCCACTTGGTAAAGCTTTTCTTTTCCAAATTTTTTCACAAATTCTTTGCCACAAGCATCCACTTTACTACCAGCCCCCTTTTCGAATTTAAAATTATATTTTTCTTCCATAAGATCCCAAGCTTCTAAAAAGGCATTGCGAGCAAGAATGCTTGCACAAGCTACCGCAAGATACTTATTTTCGGCCTTTGTTTCAAAAGTAATGCCGCGAATTACTTCAGGAAAACCTTGTAGATAGCGATAATAACTTTTTTCCTGGACAAATTGATCGATGACAATCTGTTTAGGAAGCGTATATCCTTTATGGATTAGATTTACATAGGCCTGGTTGTGTAAACGACATTTCATGTCCACCATATTACAAGAATCGTGCATATCGTTATATTTTGAATTGGGCACAATCAAAATACTGTGTGGACAGACATCTTTAATGAGTGGGGCTAGTTTCCTGATTTTGATATCATCCACTTGCTTGGAATCTTGTATGCCTAAATGAGATAATTTTTCTCTTGCTTCTTTTGTGACGATACAACTAGCCACTACAACAGGACCAAAATAATCGCCTGTACCTACTTCATCACTTCCAGCCTGGTCTTGTGCTTCTTTTTGAGGCGTTGCAGGTTCTAACCAAGAAAGATCGGCTCCCTGAAATACAACTTTACCACTTGTGTAAGCTGTAATTGTACACTCTTTTGTCTTGATTTGATAATACGTATATGGAGGTGTACTTTCTTTTAAAATAAAAGAAGACAATCGGTTTTTTAATTGAAAGATTTCTTCTTTTGTCATATTCTTTGTCAATGTTGCCATTTTAATCACCTTATTTAGTTTACCATAAAATTTGTGTTAAAATAGGTAGGAATGGAGTATTTTATGAAACGAAATTTTAGAGATGAACTAAATCAGGCTATTGATTTCTCGAGTGTATTAACTCAGATTTGCGCATTTTCAAGTTTTTCTTGTTCCAAAGAAAAGATTTTGAATGCGTTGCCTCAATTTAATAAATTAGAAATACAAGAACAATTGAATTATGCTAAAGAAGCCATCCAGTTTGAACAAAAAGGTGGTTTATTGAATTTATCAGGTGCCAATGACATTTCTTTACCTGTTTCAAAAGCTGAAAAACAAATGACTTTGACAAGTAAAGAATTGATTTCCATCTATCATTTTTTAACGGCTGTTAAGCAAGCGAAACAAAGTTTAAACTCTTCTGAATTTATAGAATTAACCAATCTAGCTCAATCGATGGATGGATGTACACGTTTGATGGATTCCATCATTTCCAAAATCGATTTAACGGGGAGTGTTAAAGAAGATGCGACACCTGCATTAAAGAGTATGCATAAGGCTTTGGTAGATACGCGTTTAGCTTTGCAGTCCAAATCGAGACAGTTTTTAAAGAAGAATAGTTCAAAATTAATGGAAAATATGACAACAACGGTTTCGGGACGTGTTGTCGTATTAGTTCGTGCCCAAGATAAAAATGCTTTTGGAGGTATGATTCATGGACAATCCAGTTCGGGTCTTGCCTATTATGTAGAGCCATCGAGTTTTGTAGCGGATAATAATGAGATTTCATCCTTAGTGATTCGTATTGAAGAAGAGAAGAAAAGAATCTGTAAAGAATTGTCTATGCAGGTAAAGAAACATGCACTCGCATTAACTTCGGCATTAGAAACTTTAACAATCATTGATGTGGCTTTCACAAAGGCAAAATGGGCCATTCGCTATGATGGATGTATTCCTTCATTACAATCTAGAGATCATTCGTTGTATTTAGAGCATGCCAAGCATCCGTTGATTGATGAAAAGAAAGTGGTTTGTAACACATATGAATTAAACGATCAACAAGCTTGTCTTATGATTTCAGGACCGAATATGGGGGGTAAAACAGTAACTTTAAAGACGATTGGTCTATTTGTGGCATTAGCTCATGCGGCATTTCCTGTATTATGTCATAAGGCCATCTTGCCATTTTATCAATCGATGTATTTTGATATTGGAGATCATCAATCCATTGAAAATAATTTATCGACTTTCTCAAGTCACATTTCTAGGCTTTCTCATATTTGTCAAAAGAGTGATGAGAATAGTTTTATCTTATTGGACGAAATTGGAAATGGTACAGATCCTTTAGAAGGAGCCAGTCTTGCGGTCGCGATATTGGAGTATTTGATTTCAAAAAAGAGTACGATCATTACTTCAACGCACTATTCGCAAGTAAAAACGTATGGAAAGGCCAATGAACATGTCTTGGTATCGAGTGTTGAATTTGATCCAGAAACACTTAAGCCAACCTATAAATATATTCCGGGTGTATCTGGGGCTAGTTATGCGTTTCATATTGCCCGAGAATATCATTTGGAAGAATCTATTTTAAAAAGAGCTGATTTTTTAAAGAATGAAAATGAAAAGCAGACGGAAAAAGAATTAGAGAAATTAGAGAAGCTTCAAAATGATGTATTGAAACAAAAAGAGCGTTTTAATGCATTGATTGAGGATGCGCATCGTGTTCAAAAAGAGGCTTATGAAAAAGAAAAAGAAATTGAAAAGCGTAAGGCAGAATTGGATGCTTCCTATCAAGAACAGTTAAATGAGATGCTTGAAAAGAAAAAGGCGCAGGCTAAAGAAATTTTAACTGTGCTTCGTAAACAGAAGACGGGTAAGCAGCATGAACAGATTGAAAAGATGCATGAGTTAGATCTTTTAAATGAGCATGTGGTTGAAGATGTTGAAGAAGAAAAGAAAGAATTCAAAGTGGGGGATTATGTAAAGATCACGGGTTTGAATTCGCATGGTGAAATTGTAGATATTCGAAGAAATGAGGCGACTGTTTTAACAAATGGAATGAAGATGAAGGTCAAGCTTTCTAAGTTGGAGCCTATGCATAAACCACAAATTAAAAAGACAACGTATAAAGCGCATGTAGAAAGTGTATCGAGTCGCTTTCCTTTAGAGTTGAATCTAATTGGTATGCGTGTTGAAGAAGGCATTGCGGCATTAGATAAATATTTAGATCAAGCTGTTGTAAAACACATAAAACAAGTTCGTATTATTCATGGTATGGGTACGGGGGCTTTAAGAACAGCTGTATGGAAGGATTTAAAGAAACAGCCAAATGTTTCTAAATTTACAAGTGCAGGTCCTAGTGAAGGTGGACTTGGAGCAACGATAGTCATATTAAAGTAGGGGATAAAATGAGTATTTCTAAGCATTTACAAGATAAATTGGCTTTACTTCCGGATGCACCTGGCTGTTACATCATGAAGGATGAGAATCAGAATATTTTGTATGTAGGAAAAGCCAAAGTATTAAAGAATCGTGTTCGTTCTTATTTTCATGGTACACATAATAATAAGACAACGCGTTTAGTTTCGCATATTCGTGATTTTGAATTTATTGTGACGGGCAGTGAAAAAGAGGCTTTATTATTGGAAATCAATTTAATTAAGAAGCATACACCTCCATATAATATTATGTTTATGGATGATAAGACGTATCCGTATATTGAGATCACAAAGGAAAATAATTTCGTGGTTCGTACAACGCGTAATATTAAAAGTAAAAAGAGTGAATATTTTGGGCCGTATCCAAGTAGTCAGTCGGCTTATGAAATTGTGAGGTTGATCAATCAAATCTTTTCTGTAAGAAAGTGTCGTCATATTCCGGATAGTCCTTGTTTGTACTATCATATGCATCAGTGTTTAGGGCCTTGCATTCATGAGATTGATCCTAAGGAAAATGAGAAGACGCGTAAAAAAATTAAGAAATTTTTGTGTGGGGATACCAAAGAGGTGATGGATTCTTTGCAGGCAAAAATGTTGGATGCCAGTGAAAATTTGCAGTTTGAAAAGGCGCAGGAAATCTATAATACGATTCAGGCATTAGAGCATGTGATTGAAAAGCAGACGATTGATTTTAAAGACCTGGCCAATCGCGATGTGTTTGGATATTATGTGGATTCCGGCTATATTTCATTTCAGGCATTCTTTATTCGACAAGGGAAATTATTGGAAAGAAATATGTCCATTACGCCTATATATGAAGATGAGATGGATGCTTTTACAAGTTTTATCATGCAGTATTATGAGAAGAATGTAGTGCCAAAAGAAATCTTGGTGCCACAAGGTACGCCAATCGATGTGTTAAAAGAGGCTTTGAATACGAATGTGCATATTCCAATTCGTGGGGAAAAGAAAAAATTGATTGAAATGGTGTATAAGAATGCGAAAGAGGCGCATGAACAAAAATTTCAGTTGGTATTTCGTAAGGATAATGAGCTTAAAAAGGCCAATGCTATGTTGTCAAAAATATTTGATGCCAATATTCATACGGTAGAAATGTTTGATAACTCGCATATTCAAGGGACTTTTAATGTGAGTGGGTTGGTTGTTTTTAAGGATGGAATTCCTGATAAGAATTCGTATCGTCATTATAAATTGGATGGCTACAGAAGTGATGTCGATAGTATGAAGGAAGTTATTTATCGTAGATATTTCAGGTTGTTGAAAGAGCATTTGCCGATGCCAGATTTATTGTTGGTGGATGGAGGTGCCGCTCAAATTTTAGCCGCAAAAGAAATTATAGATATGTTGCAGCTTGATTTAAGAGTGGCAGGTTTAGTTAAGGATGATAAGCATGCGACGCGTGCTTTGATGGATGTAAATTTAAATGAAATTCCTATTGATTCTAAATCGAGTTTATTCTTTTTGTTGACGCGTATGCAGGATGAGGTGCATCGTTTTGCGATTACGTATCATAGAAAGTTAAGAGACAAGTCTATGACAAAATCAGTGTTAGATACAGTAAGTGGTATTGGTCCTAAGCGTAAAAAAGAATTGTTGAAGCATTTTAAGAGTATGAAGCAGATGCGACTAGCAAGTGTAGAACAGCTTAGTGAAGTGATTCCTGAAGATGTGGCTAAGATTCTTTATGCTCGTTTGCATGAAAAATGATGGTTTAGTATAATGTTTTGCGTGAGGTACTTATTTTGATTAGTAGAAAAGAAATGCGAGCACGTGTTTTATTGATCGTGATTTGTTTTGCGGTGGGATGTTTTTGTCTTTACCATATGGATAAGTCCTATGATCCGTTAGCCAGGTATCCTTATACGACGGATGCAAATCGTGATATCATTCTAGAATATCTAGATAGTAATGATATTGATTATTTGATCAATCAGCATATTACGCCAGATAAGTTTATGGATTTTATTAAGCTAGATGGATTTAGTTTAAAAAACACGTTGTATTATAAAGAGGCAAAAGATACGCAGGATGCGGATAATGAATATATTGTCAATTTTGTGAATCGTTTCCGTAAGAATTTTTCGTATGATTCTTTAAAGGAATTGTTGTTGCACTATTCCTATATTGATTTAACAACATATTATGAAAATGAGGCTGTCCTATATTCAGATTTAAGGTTGGTGGCAGATCCTACAAATCCATATGTTGTCTTAAATCAGGAAAATACAGTATATAAATATGCACCAGAAAATTTAGTGGATTTTAATGGTATATATGTTCAAAATGCTATGGTTGATAATCTGTCAAGTATGCTCGATGCGTATGCTTCCGTTATGGATGGCCAAGATCATTTGAGTGTTTCAAGTGGTTATTTGAGTTATGAACAAGTCTTAGATCAGTATGTCAATGCGTCAAAGGAATTTGCGGGTGTTGATCATTATATGTATGGGGCTGGAAAGAATGAGCAGCAATTAGGGTATACGATTGTTTTAGATGGTCAAAATGAGTGGATAGAGCTTTGTAAGCAGCATCTAAATGAAGATATGGACTATACGCAAGTCGAAGAAGAATTGTCTAAGGAAAATAAAAATCGTGTAGAATGGATATTGGAAAATGCGTATCGCTATGGTTTTGTGGTGCGTTATGGAAAAGGTCATGAAAAGAAGACGGGACATTGGTATTTGCCATTTGTACTTCGATATGTGGGTATAGAGAATGCTAAGATCTTGCATGATGGTGATAAGAGTATGGAACAAATGTCTTTTCAAGATGAACTGAATTAGGGGTAATTTATGAAAATTGTGGTTGTGAGTGATTCTCATGGAAGAAATGATATATTAAATGCGATTCGTGAAAAACATCCAGATGCAGGATTATTTATTCATTGTGGAGATTTAGAGGATGATCCAATGTTTTATCCAGGCTATATCGTTGTTCGTGGAAACAATGATTATTATGGTCGCTTTGAAGATGAAAGAATTATTCCAATTGGTAAGCATCGTATTTATGTTACGCATTCGCATCGTTTCTCGTATTTTTCAAGAAGCGAACAGCTTTCAAATAGGGCAAAAGCATTGGATTGTGATATAGTATGTTTTGGACATACGCACGTTGCCTATTTGGATCAAGTGGATGGAATAACATTATTGAATCCAGGATCTTTATCGCATGCAAGGGATGGAAGACCTTGTAGTTATGCGATTTTAGATATAGATGAAAATGAAATTCGGGTTGAATTTAAGTTTGAGCCTGAATGGTAAGAAAGAAGGAAATTTATGTACAAAATTAGTGAGCTTTATGATTTAGATCATACTTTGGCTAAGGATTACTTGGCACAGTTTGAATATCCTTGGCAAGCCTTAGCTGGAATCAAAGAATTGATTTTGGAATTAGGAAAAAACTTAGGGGAAGATTATGTGGAAGTCAAAGAGCATGTTTGGGTTCATGAAAGTGCTCATGTATTTGAAAGTGCTTATTTAGGTGCTCCATGTATTATTGGTCCAAAAACGGAAGTGCGTCATTGTGCTTTTGTTCGCGGTAGTGCTTTGGTTGGGGCAAATTGTGTTGTTGGAAATAGTGTGGAATTAAAAAACTGCATCTTATTTGACAATGTAGAAACCCCTCACTATAACTATGTTGGGGATAGTATTTTAGGATATCATTCTCACTTAGGTGCTGGTGGTATCACAAGTAATTTGAAGAGTGCTCGTGATAATATCATCTTGAGAAGAAAAGATGAGAATTATAATGTGGTTGAAGAATTTGAAACGGGATTAAGAAAAATCGGTGCTTTCATGGGTGACTATGTAGAGGTTGGATGTAATTCTGTTCTTTGTCCAGGAACGATTATTGGTCCACATACAAATGTATATCCATTATCTCGTGTGCGTGGTCAGATTGCGGCAAATTCTATTTTCAAAGATGCTTCTCACGTTACTTTAAAAGATTAATCTTACGGACTTGTAATTTTACAAGTTCTTTTTCTTATGTTAAGGTTTAGGTATGAAAAAGTTAGTTAAGTTTATATTTAAATTGTTGTTGATTCTAATTATTGGTTTTGTCGGCGTCTTTTTTGGCAAGGGGTATTGGAATTATTTACAGCTTACAGAAACAAAATCCGTTGATGAGGTAGTCAATGAAGTAAGGGCAAGTCCTTATTATGTGGATTATGATGATATATCACCAAATTTGATTCGGGCTACCATTGCGATAGAGGATCGTCGCTTTTATGATCATGGTGGCTTTGATTATATTGGTTTGGTTCGTGCGGCTATTTCTCAATTTGATGAAGATCTATTAACGAGTGGTGGTTCTACGATTACGCAGCAACTTGCGAAAAACTTGTATGGGATGTTTGAAAGTTCATGGGATCGTAAGAGTACAGAGTTCTTTGTGGCGCGTTATTTAGAGAAGCATTATTCAAAAAATGAAATCATTACTTTATATGTGAATGTGATCAATTATGGAAATAATTATACAGGCATATATGAGGCGAGTATGGGTTATTTGGATACGCTTCCTGAAGATTTAACGGTTGCGCAAGCTTCTTTATTGGCGGGTATTCCGCAATCTCCAAGTCATTATGAATTGGTGAATCATTTTTCCCAGGCCAAACAGAAACAATATGCGGTATTAAAGGCAATGGCAGAGTGTGGCTATATTTTGGAAAGTGATATTGCGACCTATTATAATGCATCTGTTTAAATGGATGCATTTTTATTTATATTCTTTATGATAGGATATTTACAAAAATATATCATATGATATAATTGTGATAGAGAAAGAAGAAAATGCCATCATAAAGTGGAGGTGAATCTCTTGATTGATGAATCTGAAATTAATGATTATTTAGGCGAAGCAAAAAACTGATTTTGGATGGTAAGTTTAGAATTGCTTTGAATTCGAATCTATTAACAAATTTGTCATTATTTGATGAATATTTGATAAATGAGGAAAGTGTTAAATCAATATTGTTGAATTTAACGGTATATGACTTTTGTGAGAAGGTTCAAAATAAACATGCGAATTTTAATCATGAATGGCTATATGTTTTTGGAAAGGAAATTAATTTGATGAAAAAAGTGAAATGGTTCCATTGTATATTAAGTTTAATAAAATAGAAGATAAGTTTTTGATTGTGGTATCTTTTCATAAACAAAAATATCCACTGGTGTATTATTTTCAATAAAAGAAGGAGGTAATTGTAGTATGCAAAGAGAAACTGATTTTTGTGTTGAGTGTAGAGAGATATCGTCTTATTCATTACAAAAAAGATGTGTCACAAAAAATATTCGTGGAGAAAATTTAACTTTTGAGATTACTTGTGCTGTTTGTGATACGTGTGGTGGATTCATGAGTGTTCCTGGTATTATCGATTTAAATGTCCACGAAATAGATGAGCAGTACCGAAAGTTAAAAGGTTTAGTTTCAATAGAAGATATTCATACTTTGATGGAATTGTATAATATTGGAAAAGCTCCATTATCCATTGTGTTAGGTTTTGGTGAAATAACGATTACGCGATATTTGTTGGGGCAAGTGCCTTCAAAAGAGTATTCAAATATCATACGCAATGCGTTATCGTCTCCGGTATATATGGAACAAAAACTGTTGGAAAATAAAGATAGAGTTGCTTTGGCAGCATTCAAAAAATCGATGAATAGAGTAAGTGAGTTAAAAAATATGTTCATTATTTCGAATAAGATGATTGGTGTCATTTCGTATATATTTGAAAAATTAGATGAGGTAACTCCATTAATGCTTCAGAAATTATTATATTATATACAGGGATTGTCGTTTGTGTTAAACGGTAGAGAAATGTTTGAAGAAAATTGCGAGGCTTGGGTACACGGACCGGTTTATAAAGATGTGTATAATATATTTAAGAAGTTTGGTTTTAATGTGATTGATGATCCGAAATTTATTATGTTTGAAGGATATAAAAAATATTTAGATGATGAAGATAAATATATTATAGATTTAGTTGTAAATACATTTGGTCAATATGGGGGTAAAACTTTGGAGAAAACAACACATAAAGAAAATCCATGGTTAATTGCTCGTAATGGTTATGGTGATGATATACCTTCAAATGAATTGATCACAAAGGATTCTATTAAAAATTACTTTATTAAAATATGTAATGAGTATGATATTTCAAAGGAAGAAGATATTCATAAGTATATTTTAAAATTGAGTGATATTGTTTAATGCATCTGTTTAAATGGATGCATTTTTTTCATCTTTTCTAGAATTTGTTGAAAAAATTACGTATAAGAGTATGTAGGTAATCTGGTGTTCTATATCTATTGCACCTAGTTGAATAGATAGTCATAAAATGAAGAGGTAAATGTATCTTGATCTATGACTCAAAAGTGATGTTAGCTCTTTTAATATCGATACTAACTGAATTTAAAGTCTTATCAAACGAATTGTTGTTTATTAAGTAATCAAACTACAAGGAAATATACAAATCGACATTACGATACTTATTTATCTAGATGACAGTTAAATGCCTACTAGAAATGAGGTGCTTATAAGAAGTGCAAATTTATTAAATGATTTCGCCTTTAAGTATGTATTTGGCGAAGATTGTAAGGAGGCCAATGATGCCTTAAAATCATTACTCACGGTATTTTTAGAAAGGAGTGTGAATAAAGTTGTTGTAAAGAATTCAGAAATAGTAAAAGACTTTAGTAAAATGAAAAGTCCGCGCTTAGACTTATTAGTCGAATTTGATGATCGAACGATGGTGGATTTAGAGATGCAATTAAGACAAACCAAAGATAATTTGCCAATTCGCTTTAGTTATTATTTGGCTAGACTTCATGGTTTACAAGAATTGGAAGGAAAATATTATGGAGAGTTAAAGGAAACAATTGTCTTAGTGTTCTTTAATGTGAATTTAATTGATAATCATAGAATGTGTAACACATTCACATTAAGGAATGAAGAAGGTTTATCTTTTGTAGAAGAAAGCTAGGATCGTATGAAGTTACGTACAGTTGAAATGGCAAAGTTGGATGTAAATAAGCCACTTGAAGAAATGAATGAACAGGAAAAGATGATTTATTACTTTTTGAATTGCCACAAAGGAATCGAAGATAGTAAAATTAAGGTAATGATAGAAAGTGATGGGGTGATTCAAATGTTAGAAAAGCGTGTAGAAACCATATCGGATGATGGTTGGAAAAAAATAATAGAAGATTTTCAAAAATTGCATGAAAATGAAGAACGAATGGAATTACAACTTGAAATTGAAGAAGCACATAAACAAGTAGAAGATGCGAATAAACAAGTTGAGCAGAAGAATCAAGAAATAAAACAGATGATTCAATTGATGCTTACGAATGGAATGAGTTTAGAATTTATTTCTAAGTCGTTGTCGAAGAGTGAAGATGAAATTAGGGACTTATTGAGATAGCCACTTTTTAGTGGCTTTTTTAAAAAAACTCTTGCATGAGATTCTATCTTTTGGTATAATAGTCAAGCAATGCCCGGGTGGTGAAATTGGTAGACGCAGTGGACTCAAAATCCACCGGTAGCGATACCGTGCCGGTTCGAGTCCGGCCCTGGGCACCATTTAAAATTTAATATTTCTTTTGCCCGGGTGGTGAAATTGGTAGACGCAGTGGACTCAAAATCCACCGGTAGCGATACCGTGCCGGTTCGAGTCCGGCCCTGGGCACCATTTTGAATTTTTGGATCAAGTTTTTCGGGCTTGGTCCTTTTTTATGATATAATTTTTGATAGTTGGAGGATTACATATGAAAGTATTAGTTGGATTAAGTGGTGGAGTAGATTCTGCGGTTGCAGCTTATTTATTAAAGAAACAAGGGTATGATGTAACATGTTGTTTTATGCGTAACTGGGATAGTTTTGCGAATAATGATATTGCGGGAAATCCTACAATTAAAGATGATACTTGTCCTCAGGAACAGGATTATTTAGATGCACTTGCGGTTGCCAATCATTTGGATCTTCCTTTGCAGCGTGTCGATTTTATTGAAGAATATTGGGATAATGTATTTAAAACTTTTTTAAGTGAATATGAAAAGGGGCGTACGCCAAATCCGGATATTTTGTGTAATAAATATATTAAATTCGATTCATTTTTTGAATATGCCATGAAACAAGGGTTTGATAAGGTGGCTACAGGGCATTATGCTTCCAATGCTAAAGAGAATGACTTTACGTATTTGACGCGTGCCAAAGATCAAAATAAGGATCAAACGTATTTTTTGTGTCAGGTTGAAAAGAGTAAGATTGCCAAAACAATTTTTCCTTTGGCTCATCTTGAAAAGCCTGAGATTCGTCAGATTGCGGCTGAATTAAATTTGGAATCTGTTGCCACTAAAAAGGATAGTACGGGTATTTGTTTCATTGGAGAAAGAAACTTTAGACAATTCTTATCAAACTATCTTCCTAGTAAAGATGGAGATATTGTGGATGTAAATACAGGTAAAGTGATTGCTCGTCATGTGGGTGTTTTATATTATACGATTGGACAGAGAAAGGGCTTGAATATTGATCATGAAAAGGGTCCTTGGTTTGTGGTTGGTAAAGATGTTGTAAAGAATATTCTTTATGTATGTCGTACAGATCAAAGAGATTTATTATATTCAGATTCTTGTATTGTGAAGGGAATCAACTGGATCTTGCCAAGTTTAGAAGAGATTCCTACAAAGTGTACTTGTAAGTTTAGATATCGTCAAAAGGATCAGAATATTGAAATTGAAAGATTGGATGATACAAGTGTACTTGTGAAGTATCCACAAACAATTGCTTCTGTCACTGAGGGTCAGGAAGCTGTATTCTATGATGGTGATAAATGCATTGGTGGTGGTGTGATTGAAGAAGTGTTTAAGGATGGCAAGAATTTAAATCAGTTGATTATGGAGACGGCCAATGGATATCGAGGCTAAGCTTGAATATATCATCTTTGAAAATAAGGCGAATCATTATGTGGTGGCTGGCTTTTCAGAATTAAAGACGTATCATCATTTCACAGCGGCTGGACGTATTGAAGATCCAATTGAAGATCAGGAATATGTACTTGAGGGGGATTATATAACGCATCCTAAGTATGGGGAGCAATTTCGTATAGATATGGCTAAAAAGAAGTTGCCGGATAATTCGGATGCGATCATTCATTTTCTTTGTGGCGAAAATTTTCCTACGATTGGAAAGAAGACGGCGGAAAGTATTTATGATGTCTTGGGTGAGAATTGTTTAGAGAAGATTCATAAGGATCCTAAAATTTTAAATGAAGTGCCAAATCTTTCCGAAAAAAAGATTGCGATCATTAAAAAGGGAATTCAGGAATTTACAGGTTTTAATGAGGCGTATGCCAAATTATTGAAGTATGGTTTGAGTCCTAGACAAATTCAGATGTTATTGGATACATATGATAATGTGTTGGATGTGATTGAAGAGGATTGTTTCAAACCATATTATGAAGTATATGGCTTTGGTTATAAGACGGCTTTAAAAATCGCAAGTGCTATAGGTTTATCGAATGAAGATCCAAGACGCTTGGATGCCTATATTTATGAGTTGGCAAGACAATTATCTATGGCAACGGGAAATACGTATATTACGTTTGCGACAATTTTTTCAAATGTGCAAGGTGTAAGTGAAGAATTGATTCATGATAGTATTGATCGTTTGGTGGCTATGCAGTATTTGTATGTTGAAAATATGCGTATTTATCCTTTTACTTTGCATGAAGATGAGGTTGTGATTGCCAAAGAATTGAAGAATCATTTGTTTGAAGTGGAAAGTGTGGATGTTCAAGATCGTATCCAAAAGGTGGAGTTTTCTTTAGCTATCACATATGATCAAGAACAAAAGGATGCGATTCAATTGTTCTTTGATCGTTCCTTTATGATTTTAACGGGTGGTCCAGGTACTGGAAAGACAACAACGGTAAAGGGAATCTTGGAAATATGTAAAGAAGTGTATCCGGATAGTAAGATTCAGCTTTGTGCACCAACAGGAAGGGCTTCAAAGCGCTTAGCCCAATTATCCAATTGTGATTCAAGGACGATTCATTCTTTATTGCAGTGGAATTTGGAAGATAATTCCTTTGGTAAGAATGAAGAGGATCCTTTGGATGTAGATTTCATTATTGTGGATGAGTTTAGTATGGTGGATACGCATTTGTTTGCCCAATTATTAAAGGCTTTGCCAAGTCGTTGTCGAATTCTTTTGATTGGGGATGAAGATCAGTTAGAGAGTGTTGGTCCAGGTAAGGTTTTGGAGGATTTAATCAAATCCAATGTGATTGATACGGTGCATTTAAAGAAGATATTTAGACAATCAAATGGCTCTGGTATTGTAACTTTAGCCAAAGAGATTCGTGAAGAAACAACTTGTCATTATGAGGATGGGGTAGAGTTTATTGAGCGAACGACACCAAAAATCATGGATGCGCTTATTGATTATGTAAAGGATATGGATCTAGATTCAATGCAGATCTTAGCGCCTATGTATAAGGGGGTAGCTGGTATTGATGAGATCAATCGTCAGATGCAGGTCTTGTTTAATCCAAAGAGTCCACAAAAGAATCAGATGAAGGTTGGAACAACGATTTTTAGAGAGAATGATAAGGTCATGTTGTTGAAGAATCTTCCGGATGATGATGTCTATAATGGTGATATTGGTACGATTGTAGAGATTGATACGAAACGAAATGTAATCTCGGTTGATTTCACAAACAATGTGGTTGACTTCTCTACGGATTTTCTATATTACCTAAAGCATGCGTGGTGTATTAGTGTACATAAATCGCAAGGGAATGAATATCAGAGTGTATTTTGTATTGTGGATGTGAATGCGAAAAATATGTTGGAGAAACGTTTATTGTATACAGCAATTTCTCGTGCTAAAAAGCAATTGTATATTATAGGAAATAAGCAGTTATTTGAGACACAAGTTAAGTTAAAACAGAAAAGGGTGCGTCAAACGACGTTGCGGGAAATGATTGAAGGAAACCAAAAAATTTGAAGGAAACCAAAAAATTTTTTTAGCCGAAAAAACGGAAAAATCGACAAAACCCCCACATGAACCTAATTTTCAAAATGAGGGAAAAATCGACAAAATCGACAAAACCCATACATGAACCTAATTTTCGAAAATGGGCAAAAAAGGGAAAAATGAACAAAACCCCTGTTTTTCGACGGGCTTCATTGACAAAAAAAGAGAAGTATGACTCCAGAATTGGACATACTTCTTTTCTTTTTGGCAGGCTAGAGAAGCCTATAAGTTTCTTTTGGGCGACGACCGCTGCAATAGGTGCAGGAAACGAAACCACGTTCAAACTTTTCTACACGCATAGCAATTGTCTGCTGATATTTTCGACCACAGTCTTTGCATTGCCAGTAAACTATTTCTTTGCTTGTAGGCAGTACTTCGTCAGGTGAAAGCTCTAATTACTCCAACCGCAATCTCGAGCAAAGAGCTAGAAAAGAAATTGTTAAAACACTCAAAATTGAAAGAGGGAATATTGGAATTAATAGGATTAAAATAATATTATATTTTCAACCATTTGGTTATATGTTGATTTCCCATTTTACCAAGAATTTTTTTAGCCATCCATCTTTTGCCTCTTACTGTGTATTTTAAGTAAAATTTAAATATGCTCATTTTAATTGCTCTGATTTCACGGTCTGTCGAAAAAAAAGATAGAACTTTCAATGTATCCATATAGTTTATTGCACTTTGGCTTAAATGAAATTCGTTTATGCCAGCTTGAACGTTCACTGTAGATATTCTATGAGATTTTGAAAATCTATAAATCATGGCTCCATGCGCACAAGAATTCCTAATTTCTTTTAAAATATATATACCAAATTCAAATCCATCATCTGAAAATTTATCCATTTTTAAATCCTTCTTCACTTCATTTTTTGTTATAGGGTCTAAAAATTGGATAAATAAGATGGTTGTACCTAAAACTATTCCTTTTAGTGCAATCCAAAAAGGTAATTTATCATAAGCAGCCATATAATTGTTCTGGCGTTTTAGTTTTTGAACATAGTCATTATCGGTAAAAGGTGTGAAATCAGAAAATTTGTAATAAAGTGCTCGTTGAGTCGGCTGAATATAATTATTGGGATTCAGATATTCTTCAGTTCGGGAAATATTATAACAATATCTACCAGAAAAACGATATGCTAGTGAATTTTTTAACTTTGATTCTGCTGATAAAAGTGAATTCATTGTAAGCTTAGATAATTCATTATTAAATGAATAAACACCATATAAATCTTCAAAAAAGATATGAGAAAAATATTCTTTAGAAGAAGTATTTGGTTTACAAAATAATTTTTCATTAGCGTTTATGATATCAAAATATGGATGTTCCAATAAAATCTCTTTGGCCTTATTTATATTTTTAAATAATAGTCCTCTAGATTGTAATATCCCAATACGCTCATTAATCGTTTTATATTCTTTATTAATGGTTGCCATAAATTTCTCACCTTTAAAAAAAGCAGAAGGAAATATCCTTCTGCCGGCAAATGCATGCCGTCCGCCCTAGTTGACTTTGCCTCATTAAAAGGAGCTACCTTTCAATTTCAACGGCATAATCTCATGCGGCCCCGTTACTGACTATAATATAACATATTTTTTTGAATAATGCAAAAATTAATTTATAGTCCCTCTACAATATGCCATATAATTTCTCTTCGTCCTATGAACAAAACTCTTAACACAAGAAGATTCCCTGTATAAACAAAATGTTTGTATCTTTTTCCTATTCTAATGTGTACAAAACACGACTATGAACCTATTGTACACGTAAATGTTTTGTCTAAAGGAAAGAATCGTGAACAAAACCCATTTGAAACGATAAATAAAGGGCATCTAACTATTTAGCGGTTTTGTGCGTGGTTTTGTTGTTTCTTGAAGTAGAACGTCGCTGTGCAGAAGAAAATGGTCCTGTGTTCGTAACCAAGAATGGATATGGAAGATTGGTTGTTATGGACATCGAGTATTATGAAAAAACAATGAGAAAGATGGATGAAGCAAAATCAATCTTGGATGGTTTAGAAGATGCAAAATCTGGAAATACTGTAGATGGAGACACTGCAATTTCTAATATTAGGAGCAAGTATGGCATATAAATTTGGATAACGACTGACCAAAAGAGCGGAATCTGATTTAGATGGGATTGTCTGATATATTACAGTTGATCTTGCAAATCCACAGGCTGCATCCGACTTCGTAGATAAGTTGCAGGATACTATTGAAGAAGCAAGAGCTTTTCCTGAAAGTGATTCTCTTGTTCACAATGAATTTTTACAAATTGAAAATGTGCGAAAGAAATTGGTTGGAAATTATATCAAGTACTATCTTCTGGATGTAGGAGAAAATATAATATACATTCTTCGTATTGTATATGGTAAACGGAATTTGGATGAAATTCTTAAAAAACTGCATATTTGATCACGTAAGCATCAGTCATGAGTAGATTGGTGCTTTTATTATGTCGTCAAGGTGGTGAAGCTTCATAACAGGTAGAATTAAAGGGATTACTGTTGAAATCAATTGTATTGATTAAGCGCTAAAGTGCGTAAAAATTTCATATAGGGGATCTTGTCTATTATGTGCGTCCATATGGTGTATTTGTTTCTGAAGTGGATTATGTAAAGCAGAAGTATTGTTTTGAATTTGTATATTTATATATGATAAATTAATTTATGATAAACTGGTTTATACTACTTGTTTACTAGATATTAAGAGAAGTAAGAAAGCTGACAAGTATGTGGGATTTGTCAGCTTAAGTTGGTTACAAGCCAAGGATTAGTACTCAGCCAATTTCATTATAACATCTTAAAATAAAAAAATGGAGAACTAGCTATGTTTAGTTTTTGGGAAGGGCTAGTCCTCATGTCGAAATGTGTTAGATGTAAAAGATTGGGCTTCTTTAATTTTTATCTAACGGATAAATTATAACATAGCTTAAAATGTGTGCAATAGTAAAATATAACTAAAAGTATTTTAAATGCTTTATAAATGATTAAATAATATACAAACAAAACATAAAATATAACCGTGTAATTATTTCTTTATTTTATCGTGACAAATGAAGTTTGTATTGTTATTATACTTGTAAGGGTTTACATGAAATTTGGGGTATAATATGAAATTTTTTAAGCGTCAAAAGAAGAATAATATGGAGTTGGATGAAGTATATAGGTTGCTTAAAGGATACTATAGGTGTTCTAATAAAGAGGGATATCCTTTTTTGTTTGTGAGCGATGATTTTTTAAATACTTTACATTGGACGCAAAAAGAAATTGAAACGGAATTTGATAATAAGTTAGTGAATATGTTACATCCTGAGGATAAAATTCATCTCGAAAAGGATAGAGATTTGTTGAGGAATCCATATAAGGTGGGTTCTTGTCAGAATGTAATTTTTCGTTTGAAAGGTAAGGATGGGTATCATTGGGTATCGGATTCTTATTCAGCTTTAAAACAGGACTCTGCGCCTTTCTTTCAGGGAAATATTACGGATGTTACAAGTTTTATGTTGGATAAAGAAAAAAGGGCAGAGGAGCGTAACCAAATGCTTACGGCACTGACAATGGAATATTCAACGGTTGTCATGGGTGATTTGATGGAGAATGTTGTGGTTGTCGTTAAGCATGATGGGCATATGTATGATCATGGTGGGCTTGATGATTTTTCAAGTGAGGATAAGATGAATTATACACGTTGTTTACGTGATTTCTATGATCGTGTGTTAGTAAAAGAATCGTGTAAAGACTTCATGGATATTTTATCTCCTGTTCCTTTTATGAATGCACTTCTTAAAAATGAGACGGTGGAATTGCAGTATCAGATTTATCCAAATTCTAATGGATATGAATCTTTATACGCAAGAGCAATTCGTCTATATGATGAAAAACACCATTTTCGATTTGTGATGGGATTTCGTCCTATGGATGAGGTTCGTAAAAAGGAAAATGTTTTAGAACTTCAAAGAGAGATTATTGAAGGAATTAGTAAGGATTATTTTTCTGTACTTCTTGTGGATTTGGAGAATGGTCAAATCTATTCGTATCGTGAAGCGGGTAGTAATGGTAAGCGTATTGCGGATTTTTGTCGGTCTTATCATGATCGTTGGACTGAACTTTTGCCGGCTTATGCCAAAGATTTGGTTTCGAATGCTTCAAGAGACAGTTTTTTAGAGGAACTTTCCTTTGAAAAATTGAAGTCTTGTAATGAAGATTATTCTTTTACCTATGAATATATGTCGGATGAGGGTGTTTTATATTACCAGGCTCGTGTTTCTTATGTTAAGAAAAAGGATCGTACTAGAGCGGTAGTGATTGGTACAAGAGATATTGATGATTTGATTCAGAAGGAGCGTCTTCAAAAGGAAGAGTTAAGAAAGGCTTACATTCAAGCTGAAAATGCAAGTAAGGCCAAGACGGATTTCTTAAATAGTATGTCGCATGATATTCGTACGCCTATGAATGTAATTCTTGGATATAATCAATTGATGAAAAAAAAGCTTTCAGATCCTGTTTTGGTGGATTATCAAAAGAAGATTGAGCAGTCGGGGAATTTATTACTTTCCATTATTAATGATGTATTGAATATGGCTCGTATTGAAAGTGGTAAGAGTGTGTTAGTTGAAAGTAGTGAGTCCATTGTGGATATGGTTGAAGAAGTATCGAATGTTTTTGGTGCTATGGCCAAAGAAAAAGAGATTGTATTCGATACAAAAATGGATATAATACATAAACAAGTATTGTGTGATTGTACGAAGGTGAAGGAAATTTTAGTGAATTTGATTGGCAATGCCATTAAATATACACCAAATGGTGGTCATGTCACAGTGGATGTAAAGGAGCTTGAGTGTTCAAAAGAGGGTTATGGTACATACCAAATTCAAATTATAGATACGGGTATTGGAATGAGTGAGAGTTTTATTCCAACCCTATTTGGTCCATTTACACGTGAAGCAACAGGTGACATTATTGGTACAGGGCTTGGTATGCCTATCGTAAAAAAACTAGTAGATATGATGGGTGGTACGATTGATGTTGAGAGTAAGCTTGGTAAGGGCAGTACTTTTACAATTACAATCGATCATAAGCTTGGAAATGAAAAAAAAGATAAAGTGAAACAAGAGGATCTTGTTGATTCTAAGCATTCGTTAGAAGGTAAACATGTATTACTAGCAGAAGATAATGAATTGAATGCAGAATTTGCGAAGATTATATTAGAGGATTGTGGCTTACATGTAGACTTGGCAAGAGATGGTTTGGAATGTGTTAGTAAAGTGATTCAAAATCCGGTTGGTTCGTATGACTTTATTTTAATGGATATTCAAATGCCAAATATGAATGGGTATTTAGCTACCCAAAAAATCAGGTCGATTCCAGAAAAGAATACGATTCCAATTATTGCGATGAGTGCGAATGCGTTTGATGAAGATAAAAAGCAGGCACTTAAAGCGGGAATGAATGGATATATTTCTAAGCCAATCGATATGGATAAGCTTCAAAGTCAAATTATAGAGATTTTAAAAGAGAAAGCGGGCAGTTAAAATGCCCGTTTTAATTATAGAAAAAGAGTTGAACATAAGTTTGTGGGGGGCTTAGTTCAACTCTTATTTAGGAAACTGGATATGCAAATTACAAGCGATCCAGCAATAAGTATTATAGCACTATATGTTTAAAGAGACAAAGTTATAACATTTTCTCCGCAATATGATACAATGAAAATGATAACAGGGGTGAGTAAGATGTGTTGTGATGGTGTCATACAATTTTTAGAAAAAGAAAAGGTTTCTATACTTATAAAAGATCGACATACATGTTTAGATTTGAATGATAGTAATATGTATGTTTTAAAGAAGGGTATTGTCAAAGTGAGTTTGATCATGCAAGATGAGCGTGAATTTAATATTACCTATTTACAAGGTCCGGATGTGGTGAGCTTGTATTGTGATTGTTTGACACAATTTAGAGATTGCCTTCCAAAGATTCGTATTGAAAGTGAACAAGCTGAATTATATTGTATTTCAAAAGAAAAATTCTATAAGCGAGTTAATGAAGATGCGAATCTTCAAAATTATGTAAATACATACTATCGCAATCGATTAAAACTAGCTATCACAAGAGAACAAGTGATGATCATGAATTCAAAGGCGGGGGGGGGTATGTTCTTGGTTATATCGTTTAGCGAGTTTATTTGGCATTCAAACACAAAAGGGTATATTTATTGATTTGCAGGTCACAAATGAGGATATTGCGAATTTTTGTGGGATTACAACACGTAATAGTGTGAATCGAGTGATTCGTGGTTTAAAAGAAAAGCATATCATTCAAGTTAAAAACAATCGAATTATTGTTTTAGATATGGACTATTTAAAGCAATTCACAAAGTAGGGTAGTGTGAAACTATCCTTTTTTTATATTAAGAAATTGTTAAGACAAACTGTCTTTGGTTATATATAAAGAATTAATTGAAGTAAATAATGAGTTTGTACAAATTAACAGAGTGATTTGCACAAATTAATCGACTTTATATAAAGGAGAAATGAATATATATAACCAAAAATGTTAAAATATGTGATAAATAAAGGAAAATACTACATATTAAAGTGTTAAACTAACTAACCAGTGAACAAATGTTATAAAAAGTTGTTTGAAAACACTTACAGGAAAGAGTATATTATATGAACAGAAATGCGTTCTTGTTAGGTTGTTTATAACAGAAAGGTTAGATTAGCTTAAGATAAAGGGAAAATGAATATATCAACCAATTAACATAAGATGATGTATGTTTATCTTAACATAATCTTAATGTGTAGATAGGGATATGGAAAAAAGGGATTTAAGACATTTAAAGCGAAAAGAGTTAATTGACCTCATTGATAAGATGCAAACAGAAAATGATTTTGTATCAAATGAGGAGGTCAAAGAAGAGCTTGGTCGATTAAAAGAGAGAGAAAAGTATTTAAAGCATTTACGTAAGACTTTGAGTGTACTCGTTGTTGTGGCTGCCGTTTCTGTGTTGGTGGCAACACTGTGGATGCCTGTATTAAAGATTTATGGTTCGAGTATGGATCCAACTTTAGAAAATGGGCAGGTTGTGGTATCTATAAAGACAAAGAGATTAAAGTCTGGAGATGTTGTAGCATTTTGGCAGGGCAATAAGTTGTTGGTGAAGCGTGTTATTGCTTGTCCTGGTCAAAAGGTAGATATAGATGTGAATGGAAAGGTGTCTGTGGATGGTAAAGCTATTTCTGAATCCTATTTGGATAGTGAGTCATTAGGAAATACAGACATTGATTATCCCCATCAAGTCGAAGAGTCTCGTTGGTTTTGTATGGGAGATAATCGCGAGAGTTCAATAGATTCTAGAAGTGCTGCAATAGGGGATATTTCAAAAGAACAAATTGAGGGTAAGGTATTATTTTCAGTTTGGCCTTTAAATAAAATTGGAATTGTAAAGTAACAGAAAGTAGGTGTGATTGTGCAAGAGTATTTAAGGCGTTTATTAAAAGACAAAGCGCGCTTAAGAAAATGGAAAAGGATCATGATAGCACTTTCTTGTATTGTGGTTGTTTGTACGGTCTATGCATTATCTTTACCAGCTCAAACATTAACTTGTGATAAGGAAGAACATACACATACGGCTGAGTGTTATGATGAAAACAATGAATTGATTTGCGAAAAAGAAGAGCATACGCATACGGATGATTGTAACAAACAAGAAGAAGTAAATGAACAAGAAGAAGTTGTCAAGGATGAACCAGAAACTCAAAATGATGATGAACAAGTATCTCAAGAAAGTGAAGAAGAGACAACAACTACAACTACAGAAACTACAAAACAACCGTTTGATTTAAGTTCAGAAGCAAATAAAGATAAGATTAAATCTATTGATGTGTATTATAAAGATGCAAATGATAAATGGCAAAACTTGGATAATGGAAATGTTCGTCCAAATAGTACAGAACTTTATTTGAAAGTAGACTTTGACAAAATTGATACAAAAAACTTATTAGAACAATATAATGGTATACTTGTATACAGTCTTCCTGATTTTATGAGAGATTTCGAAAAGGCTGGAAATGGCAATCTTTTAGCTGGAGAAAAGATTATAGGAAAGATTGAAATTGAGAATAATAAAGTAAAGATCAACCTTGATCCAACGTATCTTAAGGATTTAATAAATAATAAAAGTAATGAATTAAATGGTTCATTTTATGTGAAGGGTCAGATTGATTTAACAAAAATAAATCAAAATAAGGGAGAGGCAAAATTGGTTGTTGGAGGTAAAACGGTTACTTTAAATTATGGTCCAGATTGCATAGAAGAATTTGGTAGTGTAACAATCGATAAGCAAATCCCCAATGTGGATAAAAAAGATAATTCTTTAACTTATACGGTGACAGTTACAGCTGGTAAGGATGGTTGTAAAGGTTTGTATGTTGTTGATAAGTTTACTTCAAATTCTAATTTAGTAAGTTATTTAGGAAATATTAGTTCTACAGAAACAGAATTAAATAGTACAGATAATAAACAAGATCCATTTGAAACAATAGAGAAATCATCATCACAATCGCATGGAAAGATTTATAAAGCGAATATTCCTGATTCAAATCAAACAAATATCACAAATCCTTGTATTGTTTGGAATATTGGAAATATGGAACCAAATGAAATTCGTACACTTACTTATTATGTGAAGTTAAAGGATAAAGAGAGTTTAAATGGAAATACAATTAATAATAGTGCGTCTTTATATTCAAAAGGTTCTACAGATACTTATGATAAAGGAGTAGGTACTGCTAAATTTACTCCTAAAATAGATTATAGTAATCAATTCACAAAAACAGTAGATGGAAATATCACTAGGAATAAGGATGGTTCATATACAATTCCATTTAAGTCATATATTTCTATTCATGAAGCTACGAGTAATTATACAATCAAGAATCTTCAATTCTATGATTATTTGAAACATGATTTAAATACGGAAATAAATGATGATTTATTACAATATATTCATTTTGATCAAAATTCATTCAAATTATATTATAATAATAATCCTGTTGATGCTTCACAATACAATATAAAGTGGTCAACTGATAATACAAAATTTAAAGAGTGGAATGACGAAGATAATTTTAAAAGTTTTGTACTATCTGGAAATGAGGATACTCCAATCAATTTAAGTCCAGGTAAGAGTTGTTATATTACATATAACGTTATTGTAAAACCGGAAGTCTTTGCCAAGTTGCACACAGATTCAATTAATGCGTTTAATCGTTTCATTGCACATGCGGATAATGTGAATAAAAGAAATGATTTTGCGGATGGATTTGAGGCTTGGAATTCTATCTCTAATATTAAAACATATGAATGGAATGGAAAACAGGTAGAAAAAATCGCAACGACAACACCTAAAACAGAAACAATGAGTGGAGATAGATTTATCTACGAAAATAATGCAATTCAAAAGGATTCAACTTCAAATACTAGTTTTACTATTCCTGAAGGAAGTTATAAATATACGGTTGAAACAAATAAGACATTGAATGATTTTAATGTTAACGAAGTAAAAATGACAGATACTTTAACTTCTAAACATATGAAGTATGTTGGGTATATGAAGGTGGATGCTTTAGAAGCGGAAGTGAATTCTCAAAAATTGCAGTGGGATGAAGCATCTCAAAATTATAAGTTACAGCCAACATATAATGTAGTAGAGACTAAATGGGTCAAGATAGATGGTCAGAAAACCTTTAGTTTAAAACCTTCTGAATTGGGTTGGACTAATAAAAATTATGCGTATCGTTTCACGTATTATGCAAAGCCAGATAGTTTAGATGCTTTTACAGAGACAAAGGTAAAGAATAAATTTACTCTTGAGGGTGTTGTTAAAAAAGGAGATGGAACATTTACATTTAATAAAGAGGATGTTTCTAAAGAGACAACATTAACAATCAAGGGAAATTTAAATTTAACTGCGAATAAACAATCTTGGTACTACAAAGAACCAGATTCGAATACATGGACGAATGGTGAGCTTTATTGGGTAGTTGATATTGGTGGTAGTCAAATTAATAAGGATATGGTATTCCGTGATTTGATAAAAGCAGGTGATGGAATAACGAATTCAATTTTACGGGAAGGTTCTTTGGTAGGTATCTATAAAGGTACGCTTCTAGAAGGAAAGAACATTTCAGATTATAAAGATATAGAGGATTTAAAAAACAATAGTGGTTTAACTCCTATTAATGATAAGTTTATATCTCAATTGAATGGTACAAATGAATTATTATTAACAGCTAAGGATGATATTCAGCTGGGTAATGATAAGGTTTATATGATTATAAAATCCGAACCTTCTGAATTGCCATCACCAACAAATAATCGTGATACAAAGACATATAAAAATAGTATTTATATTAAAGAAGATGGTGAATATGTTTCTGAAATAGTTGCTGAAAAGACTTTATATACGTCTCCAAAAATTTTAAAGGAATTAGGACAAGTCTTTAAATATGATGGAACTAAAGTTACAACACTTCAAATAGGTGCCGATAAAAAAGACAATGGAGATGCAGATCCTAGCAAGATTGATACTAAATTATTAAACAAGAGTTGTGGTGTATTTATATCATGGGCATTTAAAGTGAACTATGATGGACAATTAAGTGGAGATTATGACGTAATAGATGATATACCAGATGGCATGGAATTTTCGTATATGCGAGTTAAGTGGCATGGGGATGAGGATGCTGCTTCAAAAGTTACATCAAAGACAATAGACAATCCTGGTAGTGGTTGGGAATTCAGAGAAAATGATTCGCCAAATGATAATAAGAAATCTGAACATACAATTTATTATGTAAGTAAGGATAAAAAACGAACGATGATTCGACTGGGTGACTTTAAACCAATGAGTACAAGAGATAATAATTCAGTGGATGTACAAGTAGTTTGTAGAATCACTGATCCACAAGTATTATTAGGTGCTCAATCTAATGATTTTACAAATAAGGTTACACTACAAAAGAATGGTAAAGATATAGCTACATCATCAAGTAAAGTACCTGTTCAATTAGGTGACACGGATAAGAATATTGATAAGGAAATAGCGAAGAAGAATGGGCAAAAGCTTGATTTTGAAATCAATACGAATCAGCTTGGTCAAACACTACCTACAAATGATGATGGTGGATTAACACTAGTGGATAAGTTGGGTGATAATCTAAGATTGGATATGACTTCAGTTAAAGTTTATAAAAATAATAATGTAGAATTAACAGATTGTATAAAATCATATCAAAATAATATTTTAGAAATTAGTCGTATCCCAAATGATGTTCCAATTAAAATCAGATACACAGTGACTGTAAATATGAAGCCAGGTGATTTTGTGAATATCGCAAATACAGCGTATTGGAAAGGCTATTCTGAAAATGGTGGTGACACTGTGCAAGAGAGTTATAGATACTCGGTAAGTGGAATAATTGGTGCTTCATCCGTAGTAAACTTCAAGCTTACAAAACTAGATCAGAATAATTTGGATAAAGTATTAAAGGGTGCAACTTTTAAAATAGAAAAGTGTACATTTGATGGAAATGGAAAGATGACTACATCAGACATCTCAACTGAAACTACAAATGAGAGTGGAACAATTACCAAGAACTTAGAATATAATACTCTTTACAAAATAACAGAAACAAAAGCACCAGATGGCTATGTGCTAGATACAAAGCCAATCTATATTTTGGATGTAAAAAAAGGTAATGAGAGTTATGTAGATACTGTAAAACAATATCTAAAGAATATAAATTTAGAAGTGAGTTATCAGGAAGAAAACTTTAATTTACAGGTAAGAAACCATAAGGGTGAAATTACTGTAGTCAAAAAGTTTATAAATGATGCAGCTGGAAAATCAACTAAGCCTGTGAGTGGAATATATAGATTTGGATTGTATGATGACAAGAATACGCTATTACAGCCGATAAAAACTATTACTTATAGTGCAAATGACAATCCAGATAAATCCGTTAAGTTTGAGAATCTAGAATTAAATAAAACATATTATGTTTATGAACTAGATGATCAAGATAAACCAATTACGGATACATCAAAAGAAGTAACAATAAACACTATGAATTATCAAGTGGTTTATGAGAAGAATGGAATTACATTAAGTAGTGACAAAAGCAGCAAAACAATTGTAGTAACAAACAAGAGCCGTACAAAAATATTACCTTCTACAGGTAGTATAGGAACCCTGATTTACAGGTTATTAGGAGCAATGTTGGTGGTTGCAAGTATAATATGCCTGTCAAATATAAACAAAAACAATAGAAAAGAAAAAAGGAGAAAGAGATGAAACTAATTAAAAAGATTGCAGCCATTATGTTTGCGTTCATAATGGTATTCACGTTGAGTAGTAATGTTAACGCAGAAGAAACAACAGGAACTGGAAAGATTACGATTAGTCCAGCAAATCCAAGCCAAACATACAAGGTTTATAGGATTTTAAAATTAGAAAGCTACGACAAAAATAAAAAATTATATTCATATGTGAAAACAGGCGACAGTTGGGACGGTTTTATTAATGAGCAAATTAAAGATGGTGGCTATTTAAAAATTAATCCCGATGGTTATGTCGCTTTCAAAGAAGATAATCCTAGTCAGGAAACGATGCGTGCATTTACAAAAAAGGCCTTAGATTATGCTACTTTGAAATCAATTCCTGCAACAAAAGAAGGAAAAACTGGAGCTAATGATAAAAATGTGATTATCGACGGTTTAGATTTAGGTTATTATTTAGTAGGTTCAACTACTGGTGCACTTTGCAGTTTAACTACAACAAACCCTGAAGAAAAAATTAACGATAAAAATATTGTACCAACTGTAAATAAGCAAGTTCTTGTAAAAACTAATCCTGATACATATGGTCCAAAAAATTCAGTAAGTATTGGTGATCATGTACAATTTAAAACTACTATTAATGTAAAACCAGGAGCAAAAAACTATATCTTACATGATAAGATGGATAGTAACTTAAAGTTTGTGGATATTCGTGATGTTAGCACCAATAACAATGTTAACTTACTAAGACAAGAAAATGGACAAGATTTTACGGTTAGCAGTACTAATTTACCTGATAAATGTACATTTGAGATTTCATTTACAGAGAAATTTTATAATACATATAGAGAACAAATTGACAATGGAGAATTATCAAAAATTGAATTTACGTATATTGCTATAGTGAATGATTCTGCTCCTGTAAATAAAGAAATGAAAAATAATACTTATTTGACATTTGGTGAAAATAATACAAAGAGTAACGAGGATTATACAATAACTAAAACATTTGGTATTCCTGTATTTAAATATACTGGAACAAATACACCACTTCCAGGGGCAAAATTTATTTTATCTACAGATCCAAATTGCAAAGATTCAACTAAGACGCTGAGATTTAAGTTAAATTCCGATGATAAATATCGTTACGACGAGACTAGTGTAACAACAAAATTAGAATCTTTAAATGATGGTATGATTAATATTGAAGGTATAAAGGCCGGTACTTACTATCTTAAAGAAACTGAAGCTCCAAAAGGATATAACTTATTAAAAACCATTCAAACGATTGAAATCTCAGAAGATGGTTCTATTAAGTTAAATGGTAAGCCAATTACAAATAATGTAGGAGTGCAAAACAACACTGGTTCATTACTACCTTCCACTGGTGGTATGGGAACAACACTAATCTACTTGATTGGTGGAGCATTAGTATTAGGATCTGGTATTGTATTGGCTAATAAGAAAAGAGCGAAAGCTAAATAGTTTTTATTGATTAAATTATGTTGTATGGGGGGAAAATTGTTTTCCCCTTCTATACAACAATAGGGAGAGGGTTGTAAGATGAGAAAACATATTTCAACTATAATTGCGATACTTGTTTTTATTACAGGCTTGTCCTTATTGTTGTATCCTACGGTGAGTAATTATTGGAATTCTTTACATCAAAGTCGTGTTGTCGCAAATTATTCGGATACGATGGCTAAGTTATCTAAACAGGATAAACAGGCTGAGATTGATCGGGCTGTTGAATATAATAGTGGGTTAATCAATAATGGTGGTCGTTTTACTCCAAGTGATTCTGAGCTTGATTTGTATAAGAGTCTATTGAATGCGGATGGTACGGGTATGATGGGGTATATCACGATTCCTAAGATTGGTGTTAAGTTGGCTATTTATCATACGGTAGATGATGCTGTATTGCAGGTGGGTGTTGGTCATTTAGAAGGTTCAAGTCTTCCTGTTGGAGGAAGTGGTACGCATTGTGTTCTATCTAGTCATAGAGGTCTTCCGAGTACGAAGTTATTTACGGAGTTGGATCGTATGAAAAAGGGAGATGTATTTTATCTTCATGTATATGATCAGGTTCTTGCGTATCAAGTGGATAATATTGCGATTGTTGAACCGAATGATTATGGTTTATTAGAAATTGAGGAAGGTAAGGATTTATGTACTTTATTTACTTGTACGCCTTATGGTATTAATACACATCGATTATTAGTTCGTGGCCATCGCGTAGAGAATGTGTTGGATGAAAAGAATTTAACGGCGGATGCTGCAAGGGTGAATCCTTTGGTTGTGGCTAGTATTATTGGTTTGATTCTATATGGGATTGGTTATGTTGTATATCGAATTCGAAAGAAGGGAGTGTAGGTAATGAAAAGAATATTATATTTTGTATTTCTAACTTTATTATGTTGTTTTCTACCTATGACTCTATTTGCGGATTCTGATTTCATGAATTTGGTTGTTTCTTGTCCAGTATCTAATATGCAGGTATCTTTATATCGTGTGGCGGATGAGAATTATAATTTAGTTGCTGCATTTTCTCATTATTCCATTGATTTAAAACAAGATGTACAAGGGGCTGCCAATGCATTAGAGAATCGTATTTTAATGGATGGAATAGAAGCAGATGCCTGTGTTACTTCGGATAGTGTGGGCAATGCTAGTTTTACTGGATTAGAATCCGGTATTTATTTGGTGGTTGGAAAAGAAGTTGAATCGAATGGTGTATTTTATATGCCACAAGTATCCTTAGTTTCTTTAAGTGGGGATTTAAGTGTGGATTTAAAAGTTGAGACAAGTGATAAGCCAAGTCGTATTCATGTATTGAAAGTATGGAAGAGGGATAATAAGAAGTCTCGTCCTAAATCGATTGAAGTTTGTTTATTAAGGTCAGATGGTATAGTGGTTGATAAAGTGGTATTAAATTCAGACAATCAATGGTCTAATACTTGGGACAATCTTTCTACTTCATATACATATAGCGTTATGGAAACGAGTGTTCCTTCTGGCTATAAGGAGAGTTGTACTCGTGAAAAGGATACGATTGTTTTAACGAATACGGGTAGTGATAAATATCGTGTTGAAAAGAAAGATGAAGTACTTCCAAATTCAGGTCAATTGTGGTGGCCAGTTCCCGTATTATTATTTGTGGGTCTTGTGTTGTTTGGTTTAGGACGCCATTTGAAAAATGAAGAATAGATTGTATCGGTATATTTCTTGGATTGGAATCTTTTGTGTTGTGTGTTCCATTTCTTTATGTGCATATAATGTATATGATTCGTTTCGATCGTATTTTGTTTCTAAACAAAAGATGAATGCGTATCATATTGAAAAGACAAGTGTTGGCTCTATACCGGATTATGTATTAAATCCAGATATGGAAATGTCGGAAGTGGATGTGGATGGAATGTCTTGTATTGGTACTTTAGAAATTCCAAGTTTAGATTTGAATCTTTGTGTTACAAGTACATGTAGTGATGAAAATATGAAACAACTTCCTTGCCGATATTATGGTAGTATTTATAAAAGTAATATGGTGATTATAGCGCATAATTATTGGTTTCATTTTGGTAGGTTAAATACATTAAAAAGTGGGGATGAAATTATTTTTACAGATGCTTCAGGAAATTGTTTTAAATATAGTGTGGACGCAATGGATGTAGTGAGTCCAGAAAGTGTATCTGAAGTAACCAATGGAAAGTGGCCACTTACGTTAGTCACTTGTACTTTGGATAGTCAAAATAGAATTGTTGTTAGGTGTAAGTAGGATGCTTATTTGATAAGTGTCCTTTTTGTATATTAAAAACGTAAAATCTGTTTGAATATTTTGAAATTGATAATATAATTTAAATATAAGGTAAGCGCCAAATAAAATGATGTAGTTAAATAAATGAAAAA